>Ga0307990_1000824_pt1 | contig 26888 bp, 20 predicted proteins | sample EllFjometagen129_FD_203168 | JGI IMG/M metagenome (GOLD analysis project Ga0307990, IMG submission 203168) | Marine microbial communities from Ellis Fjord, Antarctic Ocean - #129 | ecosystem: Environmental > Aquatic > Marine > Unclassified | place: Southern Ocean | collected 2014-10-08
CCGCAGCATTGCTGCTCATTCTCGGGGTTGATGGGCTTGACCTGCACATCGGAATTTTAATGTCAGCATCACCAGCAGCGACAGCAACCTATATAATGGCGCAGCAGATGTCCGCCGATGCTGAGCTGGCTGGTTCTATCGTGGTCATGTCGACCGCGTTATCAATTATTAGTTACAGTCTACTGTTATCCCTGTTTCTTTTTTTGTAAAAAGTGCAAACTCAATCATCCAGCACAACCAAGCACCTTATTACCCTTCCTGAGTAGAACTAATCTTCCGCTCTGGTTCTGTTTCCCGTATTCGTCATCCTCGCGAATGCGGGGATCCAGAGGTTTTGCATAGATTTCTAGACTCCCGCCTGCGCGCGAGTGACGACCTTTGTGGCGATAGCGGAAGATTAGTATTAATCAGGTTACCCTTTATTACCTGATACGCCGAAGCCAATCCCCAACAGGGTTACATCATCACGAAACGGCATCCCTTCACCGAAAGTGTTAAGCGCATCTATAACTGCCTTACATTGAGCATCCAGCCCCTGCTGTTGCTGACCCTGCAACACTTCGGCAAAACGCTGCTGACCAAATAATTCTTCAGCACTGTTCTCATGTTCGATGATGCCATCGGTATATAAAAACAGTCGGTCGCCAGCACTCAATTGCAACTGTTCCTGCTCGAAGGGAACCAGTCCGCCCAGCCCCACAATTGTCCCCTCGGCATCAAGTTGTTCCAGGCTACCATCGGCGCGCAACACCAGTGCTGGCGGATGAGCGGCGTTAGCATAGCGCACCACACCGCTATGGGGGTTGATAAGAAAATAATCCATAGTAAAAAATTTGTCGAAACGCTCAAAAGGATATTCACTGTCGAGCTGTTCGAGCACATGGTCCGGTTCTGTTATTTGGTAGTATGGTGGTTTATCATGTCCACGTTTGATTATCTTCCCAGTGTGGGGCGACAAAGACTGAAACACCGATACGGTAACCATTGCTGCAGATACGCCATGACCGCTGACATCCAACATATATACCATAACGGTATCTTCATCCAAGCGCTGTACGTTGAATATGTCCCCACCTACACTCTGGCAGGGGATAAACTGTGAAGCAAAATGCAACCGGGGCAAGTTAGGAAAACTGCTGGGCATCAAGGTTTGCTGAATATGTGCCGCCGATTGCAATCCTTCCTTGAACTCCATATTTTTTTCAAACAGGCGCCCCTCAGCTAATTCCAATTGATTCTCCAGCTGCTGACATTGCAACTGCAACTGGAGATATGCCCGCTGTGCCTGCTTGGGCAAAGTAACATCCAGAACACCATTACACCAGGGCATGGCGGTAAGAGCAGCACCAGCATCGCTACCGACCAAGCTGAATAACAGCGTTGGAATGCCGCTCAGTTCGCACGAGATAGTAAAATCACGCCAAAGCTTATTGTCATCAACCACTGAATCCAACTGCAACAGAACTACAGACGGATTGCGATGGAGCTTATCAGAGGCGCTAGTGGGTGTGTCGGCGACAAACCAATCATGGCTAGCATTAATATCTGCAATTAAAGATTGCAGCTGCTGCTGATCTGAACCGACAACTAAAATTTGTGTGTTCATCCATACTCCAAATTGCCAGTTACCTTCTACGCAACCTGTGTTATTTATTCCTGTAAATGTAACAGATTGAAGAAGAACGTGCGTAAAATCAAGGCATAACAGGGCTAATTGCAATTAAGCATGACAAACAGACAAAAAAGCGCTTTCATCTGATAGACAATACCCCTTTTAGTTTTATTATTTAGTGATAAAATTTATTAGTTAACCCAATCAGGATAGTACCAATAGTAATATACTATTTATTTTTCTTCTCGATCGAGGTGGATCAATGCCTGAATTACAATTAGGTGAATTGCTGCTCGACATAGCATTATTACTCGGCCTCACCTATCTACTGGCGGGGGTGTTAACTAAAATCCGAGTACCGGGAATACTTGCAGCGCTGCTGGTAGCTATGGCTCTCCATTATACCCCTTTCGGCGCACGCCTCATCTCCCCTGAGTTCAGCATCCCTTTGGGCTTTTTATCCCAACTCGGGGTGTTGTTTTTGCTGTTTTTTATTGGTCTGCAAATAGATACTCAGGAGATGCTCAAATCCAGCACAGACATAATCTGGCTGACAGTGTTAAACACCATGGTGCCATTCTTGCTGGGTTTATTGGTGATGTTAGGACTGGGTTATGGATGGCTGCTGGCTGTTGTTATCGGCATGACCCGCATGCCCACAGCCGAAGCTGTTATTGTCCCCATTTTAGATGATTTCGGTCTTATCCGCAGCCGTGTCGGCACCTTTATAATCGGCGCCGGAGTGCTGGACGATATCATAGAAGTATTTTTGGTCGCCTTTATCTCTATCTGGATCGGGGACAACAGCAACCTGGAGGGCAACAACAGCGCTGCGTTGTTTATCGGCTCAGCCACCTTTATATTGCTGGCGTGGGTCAGCTACCGCTGGCTTATTGCACACCTGGCTCACTGGTTGCCACGGCGTGCCAGCAACCTGATGTTATTATCCATGGTGGCATTATTTGGTTTCGGCGGTCTATCTCAATATACTGAACTAGGGATGATTGTCGGTGCTATTACTGCTGGAGTGCTGATGCGACCAACATTTAATGAGATGGGCGATATTGGCACCCAGGTAATATCAACCATTAGATCAATCAGTTACGGTTTCCTCGGACTAATGTTTTTCTTCTGGGTCGGGCTCAACGCCGACCTACAGCAGATTATGCAAGCACCAACACTAGCCATCCTGCTTTATCTTGCTGGCACAATTGGCAAACTTGTCGGTGTTTTCATGATGGTTCCTCTGGGTAAAATAAATGTACGCGAAGCATGGGTTATTGGCGTGGGGTTGGACGCGCGCATGACCACAGAAATAATTGTCGCCAAAATGCTTTTTGATGCCAAGCTCATTGATCAATATCTATTTACTGCCCTGGTATCAGCTGCTTCATTTACCGCGTTGAGCGTACCGCTTCTGTTCACTCTCCTTGTCCGCCAATGGGGGACCAGCCTCAACGCTCAACAATCCGCACCAACCACCACCGGAGAGACGCATGAAACCAACTAATAGCGCAGTGCCAGAAAGCTCTGATCCGTGTTGGCACGGTGAAGATTACGAATTAGTTGCCCAGCAACTTGGCACGGAGCTCAAACATGGGCTAAGTGCAAATATTGCAACTGAGCGGTTGCAGCGTTACGGTTTCAACCAGCTGCACAGGATAGATAAAGTTAAATGGTACATAGTTGTTGCACGCCAATTTGCCGACATCCTCATCTTCATCCTATTGGCCGCAGCAGCGATATCGATGTTGGTTGGTGAAATGGGTGACGCCATCACCATTTTAGTGATTGTTCTCTTCAATGGACTTCTCGGCTTCATTCAGGAATGGAAAGCGGAAAACGCCATTGAAGCTCTACAGCAAATGCTGGAACCACGCTGCACAGTGGTTCGTGACGGCGAAGAGCAGGTAATTGACAGCAAGTTATTGATCCTCGGAGATATTGTCCTGCTTAAAATAGGCGATCACGTACCTGCCGACATCAGACTAGCCAGCGCCCTAAATTTAAAAGTAAATGAATCATCATTGACGGGTGAATCTGATTCGGTAGCCAAAGATTCTGCGGCGGTCAGTTGCACCGCAGTTCTGGCCGAACGCAGCTCTATGGTATGGATGGGTACCGCTATCACCAATGGGCGCGCACGCGGCATCGTTATTGCTACCGGCATGGATACCGAGTTCGGGCGGATTGCTGAGCTTACCCAAAGCGTCGGCAAGGAGTCCACTCCCCTGCAGCTAAGACTGGGGCAACTGGGTAAACAATTAGGCATTCTTTCCGTTACCGTTTCCGGCGCAGTAGCCTTGTGCGGGTGGCTAATGAACAAACCGTTTATGGAGATGTTCCTCACCGGAATTGCCCTCGCCGTCGCCGTAGTACCTGAGGGATTACCCGCCGTGGTCACCATCACCCTAGCGCTGGGCGTGCGCTCAATGGTGCAGCGCAAAGCGCTACTGCGCCGTCTGCAAGCAGCGGAAACTCTTGGCGCCGCTACAGTTATTTGCACTGACAAAACCGGCACCCTGACCAAAAATCAGATGACAGTGCAACATATATGGCTACCATCAGGCGAGGTTCAAGTAACCGGCAGCGGGTACGACCCGGCCGGACATTTTGAAAGAGCTGGTAGCAAACTTGAATTTAACAACTATCCAGAACTACTGGCAATTCTGGAAACAGGTCTGCGCTGCAACCATGCCCGGGTTACCAAAAACGCAGATGGATGGCAAGTTTTAGGGGAGCCGACCGAAGCCGCCTTGGTGGTTGCTGCCTACAAGGGCTGGCTAACCCCTCAGGAACCGGCATATACCAGCACCGAGTTTTCCTTTAACTCTAACAGAAAACGGATGACGGTTATCGACCACCGACCCGATGGTCTCGTTGCCCATATCAAGGGTGCGCCAGAAGTTATTTTGCCGCGTTGCTCACACATTCAAGATCAACAAGATATGCGTGAATTAACCGCAGCAGATTTTGCGGCAGCGACCAGCGCGTATCAAGACCTTGCCAATCAGGGGCTACGCACCTTGGCACTGGCGCGCCGCGAGTTAACCAATGACACCCTGCTAGATGAGGACAGTGTCGAAAACAACCTTACCCTGCTTGGCATTGTTGGCATCATTGATCCACCGCATGCTGCAGTACCTAATGCTATCCGCGTCGCTGCCACCGCCGGAATCCGCACCATCATGATCACCGGTGATGCTGCAGCCACCGCTCTGGCTATTGCCAAGTCTATAGGTCTCGACGCTCAGCAGGCGATAACGGGTACGCAACTGCAGCTTATGGACGACGCTGCACTGCAACAGACATTGAAAAAGAAGGTGCTGTTTGCCCGCACCACCCCTGAAGATAAAATGCGCATTGTTCAGGTATTGCAGGATATGGGCGAAGTTGTAGGCATGACCGGGGATGGGGTTAATGACGCGCCGGCACTTAAACGTGCCGACATCGGTATTGCCATGGGCGTACACGGCACCGATGTCGCCAAAGGGGCCGCTGATATGATCCTGATGGACGATAATTTCGCCTCAATAATTGACGCAGTTGAGGAGGGAAGGCGCCAATATGCCAACATCCAAAAATTTGTCCGCTATCTGTTGTCATCCAACATGGGCGAGCTGGTAGCTATCTTTCTCAATATCATCCTCGCTGGTCCGTTGATCTTCCTACCAGTGCAGATTTTGTGGATGAACTTGGTAACTGACGGCATGACAGCAGTAGCACTCGGCTTAGAACCAGCAGAGCTGGAGTCGATGCGCCAGCCACCACGCGCCAAAACCGAGCCAATTCTCAATCGCCACGGAATAATAATGATTATTGTGCTCGGCAGTTATATCGGTTTGGCGACACTATGGCTGTACCACCACTACATGCAGTCCGGCGATCCACATCAGGTTCTGGTTGCGCAAACCGTTGCCTTTAGCGCCATCATCGTATTGGAAAAAATGAACGTGTTCAATTTCCGCGCCCTGAAAACCCCACTGGCAGTTATTGGGTTTTTCAGCAACCGCTGGGTACTACTGGCCTGGCTGTTAACCATCGGTCTGCAGATGGGAGCAGTTTATCTGCCGTTTTTACAAACGGCACTGCACACCACCCCATTGAGCTGGCAGGACTGGCTACTTATTCTAGCCTTTTCACTACCAATATTCGTATTTACCGAGCTATATAAATGGCTGCACTGGCACCGCGCCAAGCGTGATTCAGCAACTCAGAGTTAACATTTACCAGTTGACCTAGTGCTTTACGTGTTCTGCTTAGCCACCCTGGCCACTACCGGCAAGCGCATTTGCGTACGCGTATGCCCTTGTGCATCTATCAACAGATAACCGTTTATAGTAGTGCCAGCTTTTGCAGGTCCGGTTACGGTCAATTGCACGGTGACCTTTTCTCCAGGCTGCAGCTGTGTTGGTACCGCATCCAGTCTGATGAAGTTGGAAGTTGAGCGCACCGCTTTTAGTTGCACCGGCACGTCAGACTTATTCTCTAAAGTCAGGCTGCGCACCAACTTTTCACCAACCTGAATCACTCCCAGACGGAGATAATTCGGCTCGGCTGCCAATTCGGCTACAATAGTTGCGCGCAAGGTAAACTGGTGCTGCTGGTTGGACGGATCGTTGCTCATCACCACCACCCGCTTAACCACCTGCCCGCTGAAATGTTTGGAGTTAAAATGCACGCGCAGTTGTGCGTTTGCACCCGGCTGAACTATTTTTTCACTCATCATGGCAGCAGTGCAACCACAGGAGCTGCGCACCTTATCAATTATAAGGGCAGAATCTCCGCTATTATGCAGCGTAAACACACCATCCTTCTGCTCCCCGGAATAAATTTGTCCCCAATCTATAATATCCACGGCGACCTCTAAATGGGGGGCAGCGTAGCCACTACTCACCATGAATATAAACACGGCAAAAACAATCAACACAAAACGCATAAATCCTCCAGGGTAAATTGACATCTTCAGCACAACTTGCTATAGAATTAAATTCTATTTTTGTTAGAATACAGCCGGTAATTATAAAGCCAAATGCAAAAATATCATATTGATAGATAAAAAACAGCGCTGTTCAGCTATTGTTCTGGTTGTGCGCGCTATTGCATCAAGATAAGCCCTCAGAGGCAAATCAACAATTTGATCAACAGAAGTAGCTACCTCAACAAGGAGACGCTCGATGGTTATCCAATGTAAGCAGTGTGAAACAACGTACAATCTTGATGAAGCACTTTTAGCCAATGGCAGCATTGATGTGCGCTGCGTGCGCTGCAAGAACGTTTTCACTGTCTCGGCAACTGCGCCACAGATCGAGCCCATATCAATATTCCAGGCAGAGATGCCATCACCTGCCGAAGAGCAGGGTCCACTTACTTTACAACAGGAAGAACCAGCACTACCAGAATGGGACAGCACTGAGGATAGTTTCTCGTTTGCCGCAGAGGACTCGTTCAGCTTTGAGGAGGAAAGTACAGACCAAGGTAAAACTCCAGAACAGGTTGATAATGATGGAGAATTTTCTTTTGCCAGCAAACCTTCGGCAAACGATTCACTGCCGCAGGAATTCAGTTTTGAAAACATTGCCCCGGAGATAGGCTCTGCACAGCAGTCCACCAGCAATGACAATGAACCAGAGCATAGCACGCCAGTTGCAGTAACTACGGATGTACCCAATAAAACCGAGAGAAAACCAGCGCCGCGGGCAAAAGACAAGCCAAACACTTCAAAATCAGCCTGGTTTTTTCTGTTGATTATTATGCTAGTGGCGGGCGCCTATGGTTACGGCTATGTAACTTATGGCACTGCCGATGTTATGCAGATGATTCACAAAGTGCAGCAACAATTTGCCCCTGCTCCCCAGCAATCACGGGATTCCATCCGCGTTGATACCAGCAAAAGCTACTACGTTGACAATTCAGCGGCCGGACAGTTATTTATCATTCAGGGTCACGCAGTCAATAATTTCCCTGAGCCACGTTCCGAGCTCAAGGTTATAGCAACTCTATACAAGGAAAAGGGCATTGCGCTCCTGAATCAAAGCGCCTACTGTGGCAATATTATCAGCAAAAGCGAGCTGGAAAATTCACCATTGCAAGAGTTACTTGACACCATCAACAACCCCTTCGGGGCTGCTTTATCCAATGTCAACATTGCCCCAGGACAGTCACTACCCTTTATGATAGTTTTCAGCAAAATCCCCGAAAGCTTGACTGAATTCAGTGTTGAAGCAGAATCTTCAAAAGCAGCGGCTAAATAGCTCCTAAATTCCGAGGAAAATTCCCCAGCCGCAGCGCGATTATTGTACTGCGGCTTTTTTTATCTATATTAAAAATAGCGCGCTAAAAAAACAAACTTCATTCAATCACATTGCGCGTTATACAAAAAATAAAATAAAAAAAACAATTTATTCTTTACCGTTTATCTCTAGAAAACAATTTCACACCAACCAACTGCAACAACCACCGTTACCTGCCCTGTTTAGCACAACTAAAAAGGACAAAACACCTTGCAATACAAACAATACTTAGCTATGCTTCATAACGCTTTACATTTATTTTTCTGTCTTAAAAACAAATAGTTACCAATTAGTTATGACAAGTAAAAACAAAAGACAAAACAGCATTTTAACGCTTTTATATAAATATTTATACCATAGGAGAAGGAGAACTACTCATGGACATTCTGGCTTTAAACTGTGGCAGTTCATCGGTTAAGTACCAACTGTTCAACTGGGACAAAAAAGAAGTTATAGCTAAAGGGGTTGTTGAGCGAGTAACTATTGGCGATTCGTTTATCAGCCATGAGGTTCCCGGGAGAGACACCTACAAAGAAGAATACGAATGCCCAGACCACAAAGTAGCTATCGACCTAATAATTAAGACCCTCATTCATCCAGATCACGGTGTCGTGAAAAAGATGGAAGAGATTTCAGCAGTTGGGCATCGTGTTGTGCATGGCGGTGAAAAATTCACCTGCTCTGTGCCAATCAATACTGAGGTACTTGACGCCATCCGTGAGGTACAACATTTAGCTCCTTTGCACAATCCGCCCAATATCTCCGGCATTGAAGCCGCACAGGCGGTGCTACCTAACGTACCGCACATAGCAATTTTTGATACCGCATTTCACCAATCTATGCCTCCCCACGCCTACATCTATCCACTACCATACGAATGGTACGAAGAGTACGGGGTGCGCCGCTACGGTTTCCATGGCACCAGTCACCTGTACGTTTCCAAGCGCGCGGCATTGAAGCTGGGCAAGCCTCTGGCTGAATGCAATATTATCACTTTACACATAGGCAATGGTGTATCGCACACGGCAATAAAAGGGGGCAAATCTATTGATACCAGCATGGGACTCACCCCGCTCGAAGGGGCAATGATGGGCACCCGCTGCGGCGATATTGATCCGGCTATCCCGCCATTCATAATGGACCAAGAAGGCTGCACTCCGCGCGAGATAGATTCGATACTGAACAAAAAATCCGGGCTGCTCGGCATCACCGGCGCTTACACTGACCGCCGCGATGTCATCACTCAGGCCGCACTTGGTAATGAGCGCTGTCAATTAGCGTTGGACGTTGAAGCCTACCGTTTGCGCAAATACATTGGTGCTTATGCCGCCGCATTGGGCGGGGTAGATGCTGTGGTATTTACCGCCGGAGTGGGTGAAAATGCTGGTTTAATTCGCCAGAAAGCGCTTGAGGGTCTTGAGTTCATGGGCATCAATCTGGATTTTGAAAAGAACCTGAAGACTTTCAGCAAAAGCGGTGAGACAGAAATAACCAAACCCGACTCACCGGTTAAGGTTTTTGTTATTCCCACCAACGAAGAGCTGGTATTTGTTGAAGATGTTGTTGGAATTCTCAACGGCAGCTACACTGAGCACACCAAATTTCAATACAGCTTCACCTCACCAGACTATAAAGCTTAACTAGCCGTTAACATACGCACTACAACAAAGAGCCATCCTCCGTGCGGGGGATGGCTCTTTGTTTATCTTAAATGCATCAGCCTTGCGCTTGTACCGCCGTAATTGCACAAACATTGACAATATCCGCAACAGAACAACCGCGCGACAAGTCATTTACCGGCTTAGCCAAACCCTGGATAATCGGTCCGACGGCCTCAGCACCAGCAACACGCTCAACCAGCTTATAGCCAATATTACCGGCATCTAGGTCAGGGAAAATCAGAGTGTTAGCCTGCCCAGCAACTGCGGAACCAGGAGCCTTTTTATCGCCAACTTTTGGCAACAGCGCGGCGTCCAACTGAAGCTCACCATCAATTTGCAAATTCGGGTCAAGCTGCTTAGCAATAGCTAGAGCCTCCAGCACCTTGTCGACATCGGGGTGACTAGCGCTACCCTTGGTAGAAAACGACAACATTGCCACACGTGCATCAACACCGAGAAAGCTTTTACAGCTCTGCGCCGTAGCAACGGCAATTTCGGCGAGAGCCTTAGCATTGGGTTTAGGATTTACCGCGCAATCGGCAAAGAGTAAAATACCGTTTTCCCCAAACTCAGGGTTCTTGGTCACCATGAGAAATACCGAGGACACTGTATTCATCCCAGGCGCTGGACCAATCACCTGAAATGCTGCGCGCAAAACATCGCCGGTAGTATTAAAGGCTCCGGCAACAGCACCGCCAGCATCACCCACACGGACCATCATTGAAGCAAAGTACAGGTTGTCCTGCGCGGTCAACATCTCACGCGCTTTCTCCGCAGTCAGCTTTTTTTTCTGGCGCAGCTGCACCAATTCGGCAACATAATCGTCTAAACGCGGCGCAGCTACAGGCGCCACCAGAGTGACTCCAGCCAAACTGACTTGCAGTTCAGCTGCCTTGGCTTGGAGAGTAGCAGGATCACCGAGCAAGACAACATTAGCCAAACCATCGGCCACAATCTGTCCCGCTGCTTCGATCATCCGATCATCGTAACCCTCAGGAAACACCACTGTCTGTCTGTTAGTTCTTGCTTTCGCCTTAATCTGTTCAACCAGATCCATAACTCCTCCTCTTTCTAAAACATAGTTTGATTGACCATAATTTTATACCTGATTATCAAAACCAACGTCAACTGAATTCCCCACAGTGACGGAAGAATATATAGCAAGAACATTAGTGTTATGCACTAGATAGTGCTATGTTGTCGATCAGATTGTCGGTGGCGTCACTTGAACCTTAGCCAACAACACCGGAGCAACATAATATGGTTTAGCTCAACTGCATAAGGTGTCATGAACTTCTACTCCTCTCGTTATCCATTGTTGATTGCGCTATTAGTGTCGCTGCTGATCCACTGGCTCAGCCTGTCACTGCGCACCACAATTCCTAGCCCTAGCAAAAATACCCGTCCATTCTACGTCGAAGTACTGCCGCAACAACCACAACGCGAGACAGCATTACCTCAGCAGCCACAGCAAGCTCCCATTCGAGCTAAACGCCAGGGGGCAATAGATCAAACAGTTAACAAAGAACAAGCACCACAAGGTTTCGCCAATGAAGACAGCTCAGCTGTAGTAGCGCAACCTAAAGCAATACAACCACAACCAGAAAAAAAAGTTGCCGAGAAACCCATACCGCAAACGACACCAGTGCGCGAAGCAACGCTGGCTACGCTACCTATCGCTAGCCCGGTGCCGCCGTTGCCAAATCTTGAGCAGTTAATGAACTCGTCAACCACCGCTGCGGCGGACGTAGCTCGCAGCGCACAAAGCAAACAACACCCGGACGTGGAAAATGGCGACGAACTAATACTTAACATGAGGAAGGACAAGCTATTTTCTTTCTTCTCCCGTTTTAAAAAAGGGGTGTATAACGTCTGGAACTATCCTCAGGAAGCCATTGACAAACGGCAACAGGGGTTGGCGCTATTAAAAATTGTCGTTAACCGTGATGGCAGCATCGAAGATGTTGACCTTATTCGCGGGTCAGGCTTTGAGCGCCTGGATCGGGAAGCCATTGCTGCCATATTCAAGGGACAACCTTATGGCGCCCTGCCCCCCGATTATCCCGACGCGCAACTAACTATCAATGCCTACTTTGAATACATCCTCGGTCAGAGCAGACCAAATATTTATCGTCAGGATAATTAAACATTCCGCCCAGACGGGTGCAGCAAACAAAAAGGAGAACCATAACGGTTCCCCTTTTTATTGTTCTACAAAATCCTAGCAGTGCTTACTGCTTTTCGGCACGTTGGGTTGCACTCTGAATGGTATTAAACAGCAACATGGTAATAGTCATGGGGCCGACACCGCCGGGAACCGGGGTAATATAGCTAGCTCTTTTAAAAGCACTGGCGAATTCAACATCGCCAACCAATTTATTGTCAGCAACACGATTGATCCCCACATCAATAACCACGGCACCCTCTTTGAGCCATGCCCCTTTTATCATTTCCGGCTTGCCAACGGCAGCAATTAGCACATCGGCACGACCTACATGCCCAGGCAAATCCTTAGTTCTGGAGTGACAAATGGTAACAGTAGCGTTTTCTGCCAGGCACATCAGCGCAATCGGTTTGCCGACGATATTAGAACGCCCGACAACTACCACCTCTTTACCGTTGAGGTCATAATCGATGGACTCCAGCATCTTCATCACCCCAAACGGAGTACATGAGCGGAAGGTAGGGTTGCCAGTGGCCAGACAGCCAACATTATAAGGATGAAAACCATCCACATCTTTTTGCGGCGAGATGGCCCTGAGAATACAGTCTTCATCTATGTGCTCCGGCAGCGGCAATTGCACCAGAATACCGTCAATACGCGGGTCATTATTCAGCTGATCAACTAACTGCAACAATTCTTGCTGAGTGGTCTGAACAGGCAACTTGTGTTCAGCAGAAAAAATGCCGGTAGCAGCACAAGCCTTCTCTTTCATGCGGACATATACACGACTAGCCGGATCTTCCCCAACCAACACTACCGCCAACCCTGGAGTAACACCAGCTTCATTTAATTGCTTGACCTGTGCAGTCATTTGCTCGCGCATTTGAGCAGCAATGGCCTTACCATCGATCAATTGCCCCATACATTCCCCCCTATAAATAGCAAATCGGTAAAAAATCAGAAACTAACTAGCACTCTTGGCACAACCACTACAACTAGGTTCTGCCGCAGCACAACTTGGAACAGATTTTGCTGCACAGCTTGGAGCAGCTTTTGCGGCAGAGCTGGAAGATGAGTAACCCTGATCATACCAGCCACCACCTTTTAGAGCAAAACCGCTCAGTGAAATCAATTTTTCCACAGCAGCGCCACAGGCATTACACGTAGAGACAGGCGGGTCAGAAAATTTCTGGCGCACCTCAAAAACCAGACCACATTTACTACAACGGTATTCGTACATTGGCATAGCGATTCTCCTTTAAACTTTTATTCAGGCACTAAAATAATCAGCCACAGTATATTTGTCAAGAAATGAGAAAAAATGGCAAAAACAAAGCCTATCTACCTATTTATATTAACTGGTCAGGTTAGTGAAAACATGTTATTTTTTTGTATTAACAGGAGATGTAAATGTCGGTTATTGACCAGCTACTTATACAAAATAAAAATTTGCGCTTACCTACGCCTCCAGCTATTGCCATCCACATCATGGAAGAAGTCAATAAGCCAGAGCCATCTTTTACGCGCCTTGCCAAACTCATAAGTGCCGACGCCGCTTTGTCCACTCGTGTTTTACGCATCGCCAACTCACCGATAATGGCTCCGCTTAGTCCAATCGACAGTTTGGACAAAGCCTTGGCGCGTATGGGGCTGACCCTCATAACTAACGTGGCACTATCGTTTGCCTTAATAGATAGTTTCCGCCTGGGGACAGTCGACAATTTCGATTTTGATTACTTTTGGAAACGGGCCATAACCGCCGCTGCCAGTGCGAATGTAATTAGCAACGCCATCAAACGCCCTAACGACAACATTTTCATCTCCGCACTACTACAGGACATCGGCATACTGGCAGCATATACCTGCCTACCCGGTTGCCACAACATATTTGACAGCACTAAAGCAAATCCAGGATCTTGCATTAAATCAACCGCTCAAGACTGCCCCTGCTTTGCACATCCTCAACTTGGTAGCGAGTTGCTCAGTCGTTGGGGTTTTCCCGACAGTATATGTCAAATAATCATGTTTCACCATCAGCCAAACCTTGCCCCTAAAACCTACTCCAGTGCGGCTCGAACGTTAAATTTAGCGGACAAATTATCGGCAGCACTGAACGACAAACACAAATCACACAAACTGGCAGAATTCCGTGCTGAGCTTAATTACTACTACGACTTAAGTGGCAACAGGGTTTCTGCAATTATCGACCAAGCCTCAGAGATAAGCATTGAGGTGCTCTCTTTGCTCAACATCTCCTGCGAAAATCTGCAAAAAAGCAACCTGCAACTACTGCAAGAGGCAAATGAGGCACTGTGCGACATAAGCCTGTCAACCAGCAAACGGGCCAACCAATACAAGCATGAAAAAGAACAAGCGCAGAAAGCCAGCGCTGCACTCAGCACTGCCAACGCCGAACTAAGTCGCCTCGCCTTCCAAGACAGTCTGACCGGACTGTACAACCTGCGCTATTTTCACGACTATCTGGATCGTGAGTTGCATCGCGCCTCACGCTATGACACCACCTTTGCTTTTTTAATGTTTGACATTGATGATTTTAAATTGATCAATGATACTCATGGGCACCAAGCTGGGGATAGAATGCTTGAACAACTTGCCCGAGTCACCTTGGAAACAATGCGCAACACCGACCTTGTCGCCCGCTATGGAGGTGAGGAGTTCGCCATAGTTCTACCTGAAACAACTATGGAAGTCGCTGGTCAGATAGCAGAGCGACTCAGAGAGAACATTGCCCAACTATCCATCGACTGGAAGGGGCAACAGCTCAGTGTTACGGCAAGTATTGGCGCAGCATATTTCAACTCAAAAAGTGCCAATTTGAGTAAAAATCAAATTATTGCCATTGCTGACGCTGGTCTGTATCGAGCCAAAACTGAGGGGAAAAATCGGGTCTGTCTACCTTTGGACTAGATCCATCGCACTATCTCCAACCGTTTATCTTCTAATAACTGTAATCATCATCTTCTGAAAAGTGCCTGACTCATAATGACTTCACTATTGCTAGTTTCGCTGATCTGGGCCTTTTCTTTTGGACTTATCAAAGGGCAACTGGTAGGCATCGACCCAGTCCTGGTCGCAACTATACGTTTATTGCTGGCGCTATTAGTGTTTTTACCCTTTTGCCGCCTGAAAAATTGTCGTTACACAACAATTGTGCAACTGGTAACTATTGGGGCAATCCAGTACGGTGTAATGTATATGGTCTATACCGCCTCATTCCAATACCTTAAAGCCTATCAGGTTGCCATCTTCACCATTTTTACCCCAATCTATGTAACCCTGATCAATGACCTAATCGACAGAAAATTTCACCGGCGCTTTCTTACCATGGCGCTGTTAGCGGTACTGGGCACTAGTATAATTTTGTTCCGTGATTTCCACCACGATGAATTTCGTAGCGGTTTTTTGTTGATTCAACTCGCCAATATCAGTTTTGCCTTCGGCCAGGTCGCCTATAAAAAGGTAATGCGTACCTGCCGATGCAAAGACCACCAGGTTTTTGCCCTGCTCTACCTCGGCGCAGTGCTCAGCACTTTGCCTGTTCTCGCCAGCGCAGGGAATTGGCGGCTGCCGGTTTTTAACCTCAACCAAACAGCAGCGCTACTTTATTTGGGAGTCTTAGCCTCAGGAGTGTGCTTTTTTTTGTGGAATTATGGTGCGCGCCAAGTCAACACCGGCACCCTTGCGGTGTGCAACAATCTAAAAATTCCGCTGGCGATTGCCTGTTCAGCGTTGATTTTTCATGAAACAGTGAATTGGGCACAACTCTTAGCGGGTTCAGCAATCCTAGCGTTAGCCTTGGTCATTGCCAGACGTTAAAATTTATATAACAACTGGACCGCATAAGTATCATTGATTTCATCTAGGATCAGATTACATAAAGCATCATCGGCCTTATGTGGCGCTCGACCACTTTGAAAAGAGTAGTTAACCATCCCCTGCAGGTGTTGATTAAACCAATAACTTACCCCCAGCGTCAGCGTTTTCATCTGCCGCTCCTCAATACTCTCAGTCAGAGCATCTAGGCGATCATAACGGACATTGAGCCACAGCTGCGACAACAACTGGTAACCAGCATCTACACTCCAACCAAAGGCCTGCCCTTCAGGTGCAACATTATAGTTTGCCAGCATATTTCCATCGTTACTCAGGCTGCCGGAGACAACGCTGCTATCAACACCAGCGACAATCATGCCGCGCCCCTGTATAAACTCGGCGCCCAAACGCAGATCACGCCACAGCAAGCTGGACCCACCACCATAACGACTGCGGCGAAAACCAAGTTTAGTATGCGCTAAACCAACCTCCAGGGTGCGCTGCCCCTCCTGCCCCCAGCCAAAAAACTTCCATCCTTGGCGTTGCATCTGCTGACCACGACCAAACAGATATTCAGCAGAACAGTAGAAATACCCTTCAGGATTGCTGTTTTCGTCATGCAAATTCAAACCATGACCCTGCCCCAGCATTACAGCATAACTCAATTCCCAGTTGTTCATTTTAAAGGCATCAAACAACATCAAGCCAAAATCGCGACAGCAACCAGTCTGAGTGGGGTAGTTGTCATCATGTGGGTCACTACCGTCTGATACGACAAACTTCTCCCGCTGCAGCATCTTGGACATGGTGGTCAGTTTGATATAATCTACTGGAGCAACAAAACCAGCCGTCTCCTCGGCACCTGGAGTTTTAAACAAACCCAAGCGTGCCCGCACACCCGGCACTTGGCTAAAGGTCATACTGGTCTCTATCAGGCGCAACCGATTACCGCTATCAATTGCCGTACCACTGTTATTTCCGGCAAGCACACGCACACTATAGGAGATATCATCTTCAATCGCCCCGCGGGCGCATAACTGTAATTTATTCAGGTTGGTTTCAGCCGATGAACGCAGGTTGGGACCAACCAGACCACTGGAGTTGTGCTGACCAGCCCAGCACCCACCCGGAATCTTACCACTGCCATTATTTTGATAGACCAAGGCAGCAAAACCACCTAATCTCATCGCTGCTGCGCCAGCTGGCTCAGTGCCCTGCAGCATAAACCAGTTTACGGCAAATGCGGGAGACATCCAGCCCAGCAGCAATGCCACCAGCAACACAATATTAAAACAACCACGGCGCACTACCAAGCACCAACACTGACCATTAATAGGTGATGTAAGCATCATTAACCCTTAGCAAAAAAAACTGTAGCAAAAAAACCGACCAAACCTTAATATCAATTAGATCGGGCAAAGATAGTAAGACAACGCTCATCGTATCGAGGAAAATACATCCATGCAACTAACAAAACAGGATTTAATGTAATGACCAGCACTCAGCGCAATTCTCCGGGTAATACAATTTTGATCTCGATCGCCTGTCTGGTTATTATCATAGCCGGGCTTAAAAACTCTCAAGACGTGGTAGTGCCGTTTTTACTGGCAACTTTCATTGCCATTCTATGCTTACCGGTACTAAATTGGCTGGAAAAACACCGTATTCCAACAGCAATAAATATCCTCCTAGTTATCAGTGCATCTTTAATTACCGGTCTACTGCTGGCACTGTTTATTGGTACTTCGGTACACGATTTTTCCCTCAAAATACCTACATACCAAAGCCAATTACGCGCAGAAACACGGGAACTGTTTGTGTGGTTAAATCATCACGGCATTAACCTGTCACCGCAGTTCATACTGGAATATTTTGATCCCAGTGCAGCTATGAAAGTTGCTGGCAACACCTTAACCGGGCTGGGTTCGGTGCTTACCGATGGCTTTCTTATTGTACTCACAGTAATATTCATCCTGGTTGAAGCCAGCACTATGCCAGCTAAAATGCAACTAGCGCTGCACAATCCTGAGCAATCTTTTAATCAATTCAGCCGTGTTACCAGCAGCGTACAAAGTTATCTGGTTATAAAAACAGCGGTCAGCCTGCTAACCGGCATCAGCGTAACGCTATTACTGGTACTGCTTGATGTAGATTATCCGGTACTTTGGGGGCTTTTAGCTTTCATGCTCAATTACGTGCCCAATATCGGTTCCATTTTTGCGGGAATCCCACCATTGCTCTTGGCGATTGTGCAACACGGCATGACACAAGCGTTGCTGGTTATCCTCGGCTACGTTATGATAAACATCATAGTCGGCAATATTATCGAACCGCGCTACATGGGAAAAAGGCTGGGGTTGTCACCACTAGTGGTACTGTTGTCTTTAATCTTGTGGGGTTGGGTATTGGGACCTGTTGGTATGTTACTATCTGTACCATTAACTATGATTGTAAAAATAGCGTTGGAAGCTACTGATGACTTACGTTGGATTGCCATCCTCCTAGGCTAAGAGCAACAACCACTGAATAAAACATAAAATGGTGATAAATCATGAGCAATAAAAAATTAAAAAACGAGAACTACCTCGGGCTTATTCTGATCATTTTAGCATTGATGGCTTTTGCTATCATTGTAAAAAGCTGCAATATCGCCCAATTCCAACATCAACAGGTTGTAACGGATGAATCAAAAAGCACAGGCTGAGCATCTATTGCTGGTTATGGCCAGCAATGATCAACAAAAATTTAAGATTGTAATCGAACAACTGGTCCAAGCTAGCTCAATGGACAGCTACACTCTGCGGCAACGGTTAATCGGTGTTGGATTAGCTCAGCTAGCCAAAGGGTCAAATACTAAGTTACAGTCCCTAGCCCAAATACTGCAGGCACATGACGTTGAGCACTGGCTAATTCAACCCAGCCATCCTTCCTTCAGCCCCCAACTACTTAGCGGTATAAAAATAAATGATGAGAATATTATTTTTACCACCGCAACCTCAGCTAAAAACACCCATACAAATGACATTATTCTGAACAGCGAATCACGAATACTGGCGGTTGTAGCCGACATTTCCGGACAGTTAGCTGACAAACAGCTCAAACGGCTAATGGTGCATAATACTTACAACGGCAGCGCACCAAACCAAATGACGGCAATACAACAACAACAGGACATATTCAAATTTACTCCGGTTATTGATCTGTACTGGCGCGACGACAACAACAAAATCAGCAGCGCTGTGCGCATTTTCCCCGGCAGCTTCGACCACCACCAACTGGGCGACAAGAGCAGTCTGAGTCGCAACGGCAACCTACTTGGGCTACTAGAGACAATTAAAGAGCGTGCCAGCTCTATGCAGATAAGCTACCAGTTTGGTCTCGGTTTTTTACCCTGCTGTCGTATTGATAAAACCAGCGATACCGGCACCAGCAACAGCAACCTAGATGCCCTTACCCGCTATGGCTGGTTACTGGTAGACATAGACAATAGCAATGAACGGCAGCAAGACAAACCTACTGCAATAATATCAGAACTCCTCCAGCCCATTACTGTTGTAACAGAGACATTTGACCAAGCGGGACTGTTCACCCCAGCGCAACCGCTATTCACACCAGAAGAAACTCACCACGTCAGCAATAACCAACCACCCACAACAACGCTCCCCCCACCACCTGAGGTTGAAACGCGCTCGGGGATAAAACTGCATTTTTCATGGTGGCGCATAACGCTAGCAGCCCTTGGTGCACTAATCGTCTTTATCAATCACGGGCAGGCAAACATGCCGACGATGATCTATCAATATGGCATTCTCACCGGTCTTATCCCAGCAACTGTAGGCGTTACCGCACTGTGGGGGGCTATACATTTCTGGCGTTTAAAACAACGCATCGAAAACACCCCAACCAGCAAGGCACGCTCCGCAGCCATGGGAATGATTGAAGTCAGCGGGCAAGCCAAGCGAGCGTATGCATTGGTGTCACCAATCTCGCAGTTACCCTGCGTTTACTACTGTTTAAAAAAATATCAACGCAATAAGCGTGATAATGGCTGGCGCGTTACCCAGGTTACCACAAGTGGCAACGTACCGTTTATTCTCGAAGATGACACTGGGAGCATCCTCATCGACCCACAGGGGGCACAACTAAAACCGCAATACAGCACCGAAGGCGTTCCCGGTCAAAGCAATATCCTGTTTTCCAGTAGCAGCGAAACCAACCAGTACGAAAAATGGAAAGAGGATGTCTTGCACGAAGGATGTAACCTATACGTACTGGGATTCGCGCGCAGTATCGATGACACCAAGCGCACAGGAAACATCAGCCACAATATCGCGCAAAAACTGCGCGAGCTGAAAACTGACCGCACTGCCATGATGGCTTATGATGCTGACAATGACGGCAGCATCAACGCTGCAGAATGGGATAAAGCCCGCAGTGACATAGAGCAACAGGCATTGCGCGAAAAGTTGCACCACAGCCAGCAACGTAGCAACCAACAGCTGGTAATTGGGGCACCACCACAAAAAGGGCTACCATTCATCATCGCCGAAACAGAGTCAGAAACACACCTTACACGTAATTACAGCTGGTATGCCCCGCTGTTGCTTTTCGTTGCCCTTACCAGCGTAATCTTTGCACTGCGTAGCGCAGCTGATTACTTTCATATATACTAACGCAACTAATCACTAATTTTCACACCAAGGAGTTTCCCATGGCGCTATTAACTGTTGTAGGAGCACTGTTACTCATCGTTGCCGTGTTTTTTGCTTACGTAATAATGATTTACAATAGCTTGGTACAGCTGAAAAACGAAACCGACAAGTCATGGAGCAACATTGATGTCTTACTCAAGCAACGCTTCGATGAATTGCCTAAGCTAATTAAGGTGTGTGAAGGGTACATGCAACACGAAAAAAGCACCCTAGAAGCCGTCATCAAAGCGCGCTCCATGGTCGGAGAAGCAAGTTCAGAGCAAGACCAGCTTCAGGCACAAAACATGTTAACCGACACTCTGAAATCACTGTTCGCCGTTACTGAGCGCTACCCGGACTTAAAAGCCGACGCGGCGTTCAGCAGTTTAGGCAACCGTATCAGCGAACTGGAAGATCAGATAGCCGATCGGCGCGAACTTTTCAATGAATATATCAACCTGTACAACATTCGCATTGCCCAGTTCCCAGATGTATTGATAGCCAATAAATTTAATTTTACCCGTAAAACTCTGTGGGAAATCAATCCGGCGCACCGTACCGATGTGGAGGTCTCCTTCAATCAACAATGATACCCGCACGCTACCCCGTACCAGCGCAATGGCACCGAACAACCACAGAAGTAAAGCATAGTCGCTTTATCACTAGCATAGCCAAAACCGCCGAGCGTAAACACAGCCGCGCCTTTATCCGCCAGATACAGCAGGAATTCAGCTCTGCTAACCACAACTGCTGGGTCTGCGTCATCGGGGCACCAGGTTCCTACGGAATCTTATGATCTATTGTGTAATCACCTTACGCAAATGAGTGCGGGCAGCATTACCATCACCGTAGAAGCAAACAATAAATAAAGATGCTAGACATTGACTGCCACCATCGGTAAACTTCTGCACTTCCTACACTAGCTTACCAAACTCGGAACGAAAGGATTCATCTATGGCCACTCACAACAACGCGCTGTGGCAGACAGTCTCTTTTTTATTTTTAAGCAAACTGTCGCTGCAAGCCAAGCAACCGTTCGCGCAAAAAATGTTAATCAATGCCAAAAATGTCGACCAGGCGCAGCGCTTTGCCGAAATGGTCGGTGCCACGACAGAAAGTGGCAAAGCCAAACTAGCCCTATTAAAAGCCCTGAAGCAATTGGAAAAACAGGGTTGGATAGAACGTATAGATGAGGACAATATTCAGCTTAGCAGTGCTGGAGTAGAAAAGATGGACAGCGAAGTACAAGCAGCCATGCACAAAATTGCCGAAAGCTTTCCTGCTACCCCTGCGCCAAAGAAACCTGCACCAACATTGCAGTAAGCACACCACTTAACTACTGGTGGTGGAAAGAGCTGGTTCAAGCAAAATTAACATGCTCACTGTGCGCCAACACATGGGCATCCACAGTGCGGCAATTTCGAACACTACCGACACGACATCTATGGTTCAATGCCTACGTTACGGACTACCAATCAACTTGATAAGTGCAGTACAGCAACCATAGGCAGCACACAGACGAATCATACTTCCAAAACAATCTTTCCCATGCTCTGCTAGGTCTTTTTGAAATGCTCTATATGTTACCCCCAGCTTGACATAATAAAACACCCACAAGCACAACATTAACAGCCAGCCAAACACTTGATATTTAATAAATTTCAATAGACAAACCCACCAAAAACACTAATAATTAAACAATTAGACATAAGACAATTATTACACGAGGCTATCTATGTGCGACGCAACGAAACAAACGCCAACTCAGGTGTTATGTGTCGATGACGAAAAAGGGATATTACGCGCACTGCAACGCGTGTTGATGGATGAGGATGTCGAAGTTATCACTGCCAACTCAGGTGCTGAAGGGCTGAAGTGCATTGCTGCAGCCACCAACCTGGCGCTCATTATCTCCGACCAGCGCATGCCCGAAATGACCGGCGTGGCGTTTCTTCAACAAGCCAAAACTCTCTGCCCCAGCGCCTACCGGGTAATGTTAACCGGCTACGCCGACATAAACGCCACTATGGACGCTGTCAACAAGGGTGAGATCTGGCGATACATTACCAAACCATGGGACGATGAGCAGATAGTCTTGTTGGTCCGCGATGCCGTGCGCCAGTATAACTTAGAAGCGGAAAACTGCAGACTACAACAAATCGTTAAGAAACAGACGCAAGAGCTTAAAGAGTGGAATGATAGACTGAAACAACGAGTGCTTTCTCAAACTAATCGCATCAGAGAAAAACACGAAGAGTTAGCCATAACAAACAAAAACTTGCGCGTCAGTTTCGAGCAAACTCTGGTTACCCTATCCGGGCTTATCGAATTGCGCGATAAAAAGCTCAGAAACCATGCCCGCAACACTGCGGCAATCGCAGCCCAAGCAGCAAAAGAATTAAAATTAAGCACAGAACAACAAAAAGATATTCGTGCCGCCGCATTATTACAGGGGATCGGCAAGCTCAGCATTCCAGAAGAGATTTGGATCAAGCAGGACAAAGAGCGTTCCGCAAGTGAAAAAATCATTTTTTCTTCCTACACAGTCCGCAGCCAAACGGCAATTGACCCAATTGTCGATTTACGTGCGGCAGGAGTAATTATTCGCCACATCATGGAACACTACGACGGCCGCGGCTTACCCGACAAACTCAAAGGGGGGAAAATCCCTATAGGTTCACGCATCGTTGCCATCGCCGAGCATCTCGACCGCCGCATCAGTGCCGGGCACTCTGGCTCACTAGAGATCATCATTGACGCCTGTACCAGCGAACAAGATGGTCGTTTTGACCCAGAACTACTACCCGTGGTCGCAGAAGCAGCGCGCAGCTACTACTCAGAACCAACTCAATCTGCACCAGCAAACACCCGCAGCGAGCTTTATCCCAACGACCTGCAATGCGGCATGGTAGTACTACGCGATGTATACAGCGGCACCGGGCTACTCCTGCTTAAACAGGGTTCAGTATTTTCTGAAGAGTCAATAGAGGCACTAAAACGCTTTTACCGCACCGATCCACCCAAACAGCCAGTAATGGTTATGAGTCAGACATGATTGAATATAACGAGCAGGAGCAACGACTGGTATTAAAACTGGTCTACTATGGACCAGCGCTATCGGGCAAGACCACCAACCTGCTCACACTGCACGAGCAGCTCAGTCAGCAGGGACGCGGTGAGTTAATGATGCTGGATACCACCAATGACCGCACCATTTATTTTGACCTGCTGCCATTTTTCCTAGTCGCTCCAAGCGGATTAAAAATAAAAGTCAAAGTATATACAGTGCCCGGTCAGGTTAAACATGATGCCACGCGTAAAGCGGTACTCCAACGTGCTGACGGCATTGTCTTTGTCGCTGACTCACAATGCTACGAAGCCGCCAACAACATGCTCAGTTTTGAAAATCTAGAAAAAAATCTACAATTTGTCGGCATAGACATAGATCAAATACCACTGGTCATTCAGTTCAATAAACGCGATTTAAGCGCAATAACTAGTGAAGAAGAAATCCGGAGTAATTGGCAACCAACAGGGCTGCAGATTACGCTGGCCTCAGCTTTGCAAGGCAACGGTGTTATCGAGACGTTTACCTGTTTACTCGATAGCGTGTTCTCGCGGCTGGACGCACGCTTTGCCCTGCACCAAAGCCATGGGTTGACCCGCCAACAATTCATTGCTCAGCTAACCACTCAGAAAAACACCTAACACCACAGTGAGATAATCTATGGACAGGCAAGGACTAAACTTTATCATCGGTGAAGAAAAAACATTATCCGAACTGCTATGTCCCAGTGAGATCGAGTCTCTGCTCAAGGCGGCGATAAATACAGGGGCGGATTTTGCGCAATTAACCGACTCGGCCTCAGGCACTAACTGGTGTTGTCCCTCTGGAAGCTTGGCTGCCAGCACGTCGCAGGCGCATTCACAGCCAATCTACAATGAAGGTGAACAGATCGGCACCTTGCTGCTGACAGGCGACAGCAGCAAGTCAATTAACAGCACTCTCCAGCTACTGGTCACAACGATACACCTGCTAATCCGCAGCAGTTTACAGCGCCAACTAACCACTGAAGTGCATACCACTACCGTGGCACAATCCTATGCCGAGTTAATGGACAGCCATAAAAAACTTAAAAAATCGGAACAGGAATATCGCGATTTAGCGGCAAGCCTGGAAACTACCGTACAGCAGCGTACGGCAGAGCTGGAACGTACTTATATGCAGCTGATTCAGAATGAAAAAATGTCCTGTGTCGGCCAGCTTGCAGCTGGAGTAGCCCATGAAATCAACACCCCGATGGGATTTATTACCAGCAATCTCAGTACGTTACAAAAATATATTCAGCGTTTACTCACCATGCAAGCCGAGCTGGAACAGGCGTTACAATCTGGCGAAAACGCTGACCATACAGCGTTGATAGCACTAAAAAAACAGTTAAAAATTGACTATATTCGCGAGGATGCCGCCGACCTAATCGACCAAAGTTTAGTGGGGGCCAAACGGATCAGCTCCATCGTCAACGACTTAAAGAACTTCTCTCACGTTGACAGTATAAACAGCAGCAACCTTGACCTTAATGATGAGCTCGACCGTACCCTGGCTGTCCTAGCCAGCAAGCTACCACCGACAGCCACAATGAAAAAAGCTTATCAACCTCTGCCGAGACAGTCACTACCGGCCGCAGCTATCAGTCAGGTGCTATTCAATATTCTGCTCAATGCTATCGAGGCTGGTGGTGAGCAACTCCAACTCATTTTGACCACGGCACTAACTGATACACAAATAATTATGGCTATTCACGACAATGGTTCAGGCATCCCTGACGAAATCATATCCCACGTATTTGAACCATTTTTTACTACAAAAGATATCGGGCAAGGGACAGGGATGGGATTAGCATTAGCGCGTCAGACTATTCAGCAATTAGGCGGAAAACTGGAGCTAGCATGCCCAGCCAGCGGTGGCACCGTGGCAACCCTAAGTTTACCGCTGGAGAGCTGTAATGAGTAAGTATGCACAACTATTTAACAGTACCCCGACATTAAATCAAGATAGCTTCGATAGCGTTGCCCAACGCTACACTATTTTACTGGTCGATGATGAGCCCAATGTGCTTGCAGCACTACAACGAATTTTCATTGATGAAAGTTATCGCATCCTCACTGCCAGCAATGGTCAAGATGCTCTTAACATACTAGTGCAACAAGAAGTACAGCTCATCATATCCGATCATCGCATGCCGGGAATAACCGGAACGCAACTGCTACGCGAAATTAAGCAAAAGTGGCCAGAAACCATCCGCATCATGCTCACCGGTTACGCCGATGTCCAATCTGTCATGGGCGCAGTTAAAGATGGGGCGGTCTACAAATTTATTACTAAACCCTGGAACGACGAGGACCTGCGCCTAACTGTCAGCTTAGGATTACAACAACATGCCCTGCTAAAGGAGAACCGCTCACTTAAAAAACTTAGTGCAGCACAACAAGAAAAGATTCGTAGCGCGGCACCAATATTTTCCCACGGCAATTCGGCTTTTGGCACCATACTTATCGGCGCCAAGTTGATCACCACCGCAGACATTGAGTGGGCGCTAAAGGAGCAAAATCCGCACGAATTCCTAGGCACAACCATGGTCCGGCTAAACATCACCAACGAAGGTGAAATCTTCAGCACCCTAAAACAACGCCTAAAAATAGACAGTATCGACCTTAAAGAAGCACAGATTCAGCCTGCTGTAGCACGTTGTTTACCACACGACTTCTGTAGCCAGAATCACCTAGTTCCAGTAAAACTTGAGGATGATCGCCTGACCATTGCCATGGCTGATCCATCTGATTTAACCAAGTGTGACAACCTTGCCATTATTACCGGTCTCAAAATAGTCACAATTCTAGCTGAAAACTCAGCCATTGATCAGACTCTCGACCGCTGTTTCGGCGAAGTCAAGGGTTTACGTGATGAAGAGCTGCAAGATCTGTTAGATCTCGAGCCAATTGACGAGATTGACATTGTAATCGACAGCGAAGATGACATTGAGATAGATGCTCTTCTGCGCCAGGCAGACGTCCCACCCATTATCCGTATCGTTAATGCTGTCATTGCCGAAGCCATCCGCTATGGGGCCAGCGATATCCACATTGAGCCAAAAACCAAATACACGGTAGTGCGCTACCGCATCGACGGCATATTACAAGACAAAATCAAAATCCCCAGCGATTTACACGCTGCCACAATTTCGCGTATTAAAATTTTAGCCAAAATGGACATTTCAGAACGTCGGCGCCCTCAGGATGGTCGAGTAACCATTAAGCTAGGCATTAAAATTGTCGACATGCGAATTTCTACTATGCCGGTAATAAACGGTGAAAAGATTGTCATGCGCATTCTTGACAAGAGCGCAGCGGTAAAAAAACTGCAAGAGCTTGGCGTTCCTGAAGCTGATATGTTGCGCATGAAGAGTCTTACCCAACGCCCGCAAGGGGTAATAATATCCACCGGTCCAACGGGTAGCGGCAAAACCACCCTGCTATACTCATTACTCTCTTCCATGATGACCAGCACCAAAAACTTTGAAACCATTGAAGAGCCAGTTGAATATTTCCTCGAAGAAGCAAACCAAGTCTCGG
>Ga0307990_1000825_pt1 | contig 26857 bp, 15 predicted proteins | sample EllFjometagen129_FD_203168 | JGI IMG/M metagenome (GOLD analysis project Ga0307990, IMG submission 203168) | Marine microbial communities from Ellis Fjord, Antarctic Ocean - #129 | ecosystem: Environmental > Aquatic > Marine > Unclassified | place: Southern Ocean | collected 2014-10-08
CACTAAGGCCGGGCAGACAACCTTGGCCACCTTGCTAGTGCCCTTCAAGGGAGCCGCCAGCGAAGCTGCGGCCACGGCCATTGGTGACAACAATTACTATGAGGTGACTTGTGGTGGTTCAACCTACGTCATCCTCCTGGGTGACGGGTCTCAACAGACCATGGGAGACTTCGAGTTTGATGGCGACATGCTCTGTGCCGAGTTTGATGGCAAGGGCAAGCTCGTGGATTGCAGTGGGGCCAAGGCCAGTCTCATCAAGTATCAAGGAAAAACACTACTCGACGCCACGGTTCGACACAAAGTGGATAGTTCTAACAATTTACAATAAACGTTTTGAAAAGACTACAGGTGTTAGGAGAATATCAAAGTGTACGACTTAAACAAAGACCCCAAAAAACGTGAGGCGTTTGTCAATGACCTCCTTTCCAAGATGAGCCTGGACCAGAAGGTCGGCCAGTGCTTTACGATTCACTGGGGTGGTTCCATGGTCACGCCCTATGTGATGGAAGCCGTGGAAAGGCTGCATATTGGCGGTATTCGCGTGACCCCCTTTGGGCAGAACTCACGTCGTGGTCAGCACTACCACCAGAGCTTGAACTATGACTATGACTATCCCAAGGGTTACAAGAAGATCAAGCAGAACCTGTTCATTCCTGGCCCTGCTGTCTATGTCTCACCTGAGGAGTATGCCGAGCGTCTGAATCAGTTGCAGGCCCTGGCTGCAGCACGCAACCCCGGTGTGCCTTTGCATGTGTCGATTGACCAAGAGGGCGACATCAGCCGTGACTTCAGCTTTGCCGGTATCAACCTCTTTCCCTCTGCCATGGGCCTGACCTCTACCGGTGATCCCCAACTGGCCTATGAAGCCTGCAAAGCCGTGGCCCTTCAGCTCAGTGCCATGGGTGTCACCAACCTGCACTCACCCGTGCTGGACGTCAACATGAACCCCAACAACCCCGAGATCAATATCCGTGCTTACGGCGATGATCCTGATATTATCGCTGAATACGCCTTGGCCTCGATCAAGGGTTATATGGATGGTGGGCTCGTGCCGACTGCCAAGCACTTCCCTGGTCGCGGTGATTCTGACATTGACGCCCACTATGCCGTGCCCAACGTACCGGGTGACTGGGATCGTCTTGACGCCGTAGAGCTGAAGCCCTATCGTGTGTTGATTGAAGGTGGCCTGCCCAGTGTCATGCTGGCCCATACGACCGTACCTGCGGCTGATCCCAGCATGCAGATCTCGACCGTCTCACCAGAAATCGTGACCGGTTTGCTGCGTGAACGCTTGGGCTTTGAAGGCGTGATCACCACGGACAGTATCACCATGGGTGCCCTCATGGAAAAATACGGTGTGGCCAAGTCCTGCGCCCTGGCTCTTAAGGCCGGTTGCGACCTGATCCTTAACAAGGTTGAAGATGAATTCCGCGATCAGGCCTGGATTGAAACCAAGCGCTTCGTCGAAGATGGCGAGATCTCTGAAGAGCAGCTCAATGCTTCAGTCAAACGCGTGCTCACCATGAAGTATAATCTTGGTCAGTTTGACAAGATGGGCCAAGTGGATGCCGACCAGGCTGGTGCGCCTATCCGTGACAAGCAGCTCATCGAGTTGTCCACAACCGTGGCAGAGAAGTGCTGCACCCTGCTGCGTGATACCGAGAGCCTGCTGCCCCTGAAGCCTGAGCAGACCGTCATGGTCATCGAGCAACAGGTGCTGGATGGGTACAGTGGCTTCGACGTGGCATGCAACAACAAGTGCTTTAACCAGGCCATGGTAGATCAGTCCAAGAATATCTACTGTGTGGACACCAAGTTCAAGGCCACCACAGAAGATGTGGATTTCCTCATGAACTATGTGGACGAGGTCGACGTGGTTGTCGCCACAAATTACTACTGGCGTCTCTGTCCAGCCAACAACACCGAGTTGATTCGAAAACTGATCGCCAAGGGTAAGAAGGTGATTGTGGTGACCAACTGTCCGTATGAACTGGGCGCAGTGCCCGAAGCCGTGACCGTGATCTGCAACTATTCGGTGACACCGGAAAGTCTCAAGGCAGCCGCACGCATGATCTATGGGAAGTTGGATTCTCAGGGCCAATGGATGCTCAAACATTATGCCAAGCCGACCGAGGCCAATATGGAATCGACTTACGAGATCAAGGGTGGCATCACCGAAACCGGTGACAATGAGATCGATCAGGTGGTGTTTTAATGATGCAACCCGGCCTGGTTTCAGTGACATTCAAGCAAAGGCCCTGTGAGGATGTGATTCAGCATGCTCACAAGGCCCAGCTGAAGTCCATTGAATGGCATGGCCAAAATCATGTGCCGCATGGTGATCTGGAGACCGCGCATCGCATCGGACAGAACACACGAGCTGTAGGACTCGCTGTAGCTGCCTATGGGTCCTACTATGTACTTGGGCAAGTCGAAGATTTGTGGCTTTCGTTTGACGCTGTACTGCAAACGGCTGAAGCACTGGAGGCCCCCATGATTCGTGTGTGGGCCGGGCATCAGAGTCCTGGCGAGACTTCAACCGATGCAAGGACGACTATTTTGGAGGACGCCGTACGTGTGGCAGATCTGGCGGCCGAAAAAGGGATTAAAATTGCCCTTGAATTTCACCGGGATACACTAACCCAGACGGGTGAATCCTGTGCCGCCTTGCTGGGTGATTTGGATCACCCGAATGTGGGGACATACTGGCAACCCGCACCTGAGCTGGATGTGAGCCGGGATTTGGCTGCACTTCGCCTCGTGCTGCCCTGGTTAGTGGGCCTGCATGTGTTCCACTGGGGCCCTACGCATATGGACCGACATCCTCTGGCACAGGGCGAATCGGATTGGGCTCAGTATCTGGCCCTGGCCGGGCAGTGCCCTGGACCCTTGGAGGCATTGCTGGAATTCGTTAAAGAGGGTGCTGTTGAGCAGTTTCATGAGGATGCTGCGACATTGCACCGACTGTTGGCATAGGGAGTATGGCATGACAATTTATGACTACATCGTGATCGGTTTTTATCTTGTGTTTATGTTCCTGTTGGGGCCGATCTACAAGAGCTTCAGTAAGACCTCGAGCGATTTTTTCCGTGGCGGCGGCGGCATGCTCTGGTGGGTCGTGGGCAGTTCAGCCTTCATGACAACCTTTACCGCCTGGGCCTTCACGGCTGGTGCAGCCGAGGCCTACAAAACCGGCACGCTTTTCCTGGTGATCTTTGTTTGCAATATCTTGTCTCTGGTTTTCTGCTATTTCTTCGTGGTGGCCAAATACCGCCAAATGCGGATCATCACTGTTATGGAGGGGGTGCGCAGGCGTTTTGGCAAAACCAGTGAACAGATACTGACCTGGCTGCTAGTGGTGGTCAAAGTTCTCTATGGTGGGGCCATGTTGTTTAGCATTGCCGTCTTTATGTCCGCCGTCTTCAACGTGCCCATGCCTTATATGATTATTGTACTGGGAACGATCATTACCCTGATGACGGTCCTTGGTGGCTCCTGGTCTGCCACGGCGGGTGATTTTGTGCAGATGATTGTGGTTGTCATCATTACGATAATCATGGGTGTTTTGACGCTCGTCAAGGTGGGTGGTGTTGGGGCGTTCCTAGAACAAGTTCCTGAGCGTCATTTCGATTGGACCCAATTTGCCAGACCGAGCGTGTTGGTTATCTTCATCATCACACTCTTTATCAACCAGTGTATTCAAATGAACAGCCTGCTCGAAGGGGCCGCCCGTTTTATCTTTGTGAAAGATGCACCTAGCGCCAAAAAGGCGGTATTGATACAAATGGCCGGCCTGATTCTCCTGCCCTTTATCTGGATCGTGCCCCCCATGATGGCAGCCATATGGCATCCGAACATCGCCGAGGAGTTTCCCAAGCTAGGCGATGCCACTCAAGCGGCTTATGTTGCCATGGCCATTGACCTACTGCCACACGGTCTGTTCGGATTGCTCGTCTGTGGCATCTTTGCTGCCACGGTCACGTCCCTGAACAGTCAATTGAATGTCATCGGTGGTAGTTTTGTCCGTAATATCTATATTCAAGTCATGCGTCCGGACGCGTCAGAGAAGGAGCAAATTACGGTCGGCCGCGTCTTCATGCTGATCTACGGAGGGATATGGATTCTACTGGGTCTATACTTCCAGCAGGTGAAAGGGCTGGATTTGTTCAACCTACTGCTTTTAATAGCGGCCGCGACCGTTCTGCCGCTGACTGCGCCGCTGTTTCTGGGGATCTTCTTCAAAAAGACTCCCCCGTGGGCGGGCTGGAGCACCATGGTGGCCGGTTTTGTGCCAGCGGCGATTTTGGGATTGTTGTTTCAACTAGACTGGTTTGTCCAATGGCTTTGGCAGAATCCTGAGATGACGACCGGTGACGTGATCGGAATGATTTGGCGGACAGCTGATCTGAGTGATCGCGAAATTCGTAATCTGAAGCTTGCACTTACCACTGGCGTGGTGGCTGTGGTGAGTACGGGATGGTTCTTCTTCTCCATGTTGTTCTACCGCAAAGACGAGAAACCCTACGTTGATGACGTTGATAAATTCTTTACCGATATGGAAACCCCGATTCAGCCAGAAGAAGCGGAACTCGGTGACCATGCCAATGAAGCCCGCCAGTATGGAGTGTTGGGCAATCTCTGTTACGGTTATGGTCTCTTTATTCTGCTCCTGGTCTTTGTCCCTAATGCACCGTCTGGACGCCTGATTATCTTCTGTTGCGGCGCTATTATCACCGGCATTGGATTGCTTTTGAAGACTCAGGGCAAACGGTCCCGAGAAAAGACGGCCGATTTCCGCTGAACGCCGAAAAGAACAGGATAGAGAGCAATGTTTGCAAGAAGAAGGAGAATGCGAACCTATGAAGCATAAGGTCCTATCAATCATTTGTTGTGTGTTTATGTGGGCCGGGATTGCCGGCAACGCTTTTGCCGCCGGTTTTATTCACCCTGGCATATCCCACAACCAAGCAGAACTGGCGTTCGTAAAGGCTAAATTGAAAACCCAGGAACAGCCCTGGCAAGAGGCTTGGCAAGAGATGCTGTCATCCAAAGAGGCTGACCTTTCCTGGCAGACCAGACCTACGGCCCACGTCGAACGAGGGGCGTACAACAGGCCTGATATTGGAGGATCTTTTTTTATGCGTGATGCCAAGGCGGCTTACACGCATGCGTTACTTTGGGTTATTACTGATACAGAGGCCCATGCACTAAAGGCCGCCGAGATTCTCAACGCCTGGTCTGAAACGCTTGAATCCGTGAGCAATCACGATGCCAAGTTATTGGTTGGCATGGGGGGGCTTCAGTTCTGCAATGCGGCCGAACTCCTCAAACATACCTGGAAGGGGTGGTCGCAAGAGGATCAACAGGCATTTCGACTCATGCTGCAGAAGGTGCTGTATCCAGTCATTCAGGATTTTTTTCCAAAGGCCAACGGGAACTGGGACGCCTCCATGATCCAGACCATGATGGCCATGGGAATTTTTCTGGATGATCACGTCATGTTCCAAAGGGCCGTAGACTATTATGTCAACGGCGTGGGCAATGGCGCGGTGAATCATTATTTCAACGAGTTTGGTCAGTGTCAGGAAAGTGGTCGCGATCAAGGTCACACCCAAATGGGCTTGGAATATCTCGTCAATTCCGCTGAGATTGCTTGGAAACAGGGTGTTGATTTGTATAGTGCCCATGACAATCGATTGGCCAAGGGATTTGAATATACGGCCAAGTATAATCAAGGAAGCGACGTACCCTTTGAATACTATGAAAGCTATCAGGGGAAATATAAACACACGAAGATTGCAGAGAAAAGCCGTGGAAGACTGCGTCCCATGTACGACAAGATCGTCAACCACTATCACAACCGCATGGGCATGAAGATGCCTTGGTGTCAAAAGGCCATTCAAAAAACCAGACCCGAAACCGGAGGCACCATGCCTTGGAGTACACTCATGTACGCCGATCAGCCTGCTGGCCTCGTGACGTTGGCAGCCCGAGGAAAGGATACCCTTCAAACCATTGTCAGTATTCAAGGTGAAAAATTCTTCATCAATGGGGAGCCTACCTATAAAGGACGCACCTGGCAGGGGCATACGATCGAAGGCCTGCTGATGAACTCTCGCATGGTGCAGGGTATCTTCGACGACCTCAATCCGGAGACCGCCGATCGGTGGGCCTATGAGGACACGAAAAAATGGGATCCCGATCGCAATACAGATGAGTTTGTCAAAGCCATGGACTCCTGGTATGCCCATGGCATGCTGGCCTTCACCATTAACATGCAGGGCGGAAGCCCGCTGGGCTATGGCAACAAGGGCTGGATCAATTCGGCCATAGATCCCGAAGGCCAATTACGCCCAGAGTACATAGCTCGCTTAGAGAGAATTCTGGATCGAGCCAATGAAATCGGCATGGTGCCAATTCTGGGGCTCTTCTACAATGACCAGGAGGATTTGCTCGAAGACGAGGCCGCCGTACTCAAAGGTGTGGACAATACCATCGATTGGCTCTTTGCACATGATTATCGCCATGTGATCATTGAGATCAATAACGAGTGCAATCTCAAATACCGCCATGAAATCCTTCAACCGAAGCGCGTTCATGAGGTCATCGAACGGATCCAATCAAAAGAACAAAACGGACATCGCTATTTGGCAGGGACAAGCTATAGCGGCAGACAAATCCCCGGGGAAAATGTTGTTGGTGTTGCAGACTTTCTCCTGATTCATGGCAACGGGGTCAAAGATCCGGCACTCATCCCGCAAATGGTGACTAAAACCAAGGCAGTAAAGGGATACACACCGAAGCCCATCCTCTTCAACGAAGACGACCATTTCGATTTTGACAAACCCATAAACCATTTGGTGCTGGCTGTGAAGGCCTATGCCTCATGGGGATACTTCGACTACCGCAAGAGGGGCGAGGGATACGAGAATGGCTTCCAATCCGTTCCAGTGGATTGGGAAATCAGCTCTCCCCGAAAAAGGGGTTTCTTTGGTAAGTTGAAAGAGATCACCGGCGGGGTGAACTAGGACCTCGAATTTAATGAAAAGGTTGAATCATGAAACATGCAAGTCACGTGAAACAGGTTGTTTGTTTAGGGATCACCATTTGTCTCGTCGTAAGTTCAACGAAGTGTTATACGCAGAATGAGGGGCAACCAAAATGAAGAACGGGAAAACACTCTGTATTCTGGCCAGTACCCTTTTCCTAATGATACAAACAGCCGGTGCGATTGATGTTGACGTTTCTGTGGGTGATAACATCCAAGAGGCCGTTGATCGCGTAGCTGCGGCGGGTGGTGGAATGGTCAATCTCGGCGCTGGCATCCATCAAATCAGCACGTCGATAAAAATGAAAAGCAATGTGACACTGAGTGGTGCAGGACATAGCGAAACGACAATCAATACAAGCAAGGTGATTAAATCGATTGAACAGGCCTCTGAGGGCTTACGGAATGTCACTATTCAGAATCTCACTATCACAGGTGTGGTTGTCAACGGGTCTCATGCCATTCATCTGGTCTCTTACAGGACAGACCACAGACACATCAAGCTCCTAAATGTGCATGCCTCCAGAACGGGGTGGGGTGTGCACATCAAAGGGGCCCAAGATGTGATCATCCGAAATTGTGAATTCACCAAAAACGGTGCCAAGGGTAAGGAAGGGTACGCACATAATCTTTACCTCAGACGTTGCAAGAATGCGCTGGTCAGCCATACCAAGCTGATCGGCTCAACCACCGGAAATGGATGTAACATTTCATACAGCAAGAACATTACCTTGGATCGTTGCGAGGTTCTGAACAATTACTTTCGGGGGATACGAGCCGCTGATACAGATGGATATACTGTGACCAACTGTAGAATAGGTGGGAACGGCAAGGTTGGCCTCCTTGCCAACAGGGAAAAGGTTGTCACCCAAAATATCAATTTTGTGAACAACATCGTGTTTGACAATGGCGAAGGGGGCATTCAGGCCGGGAGAGGAGTCACAGGCAGTGTGACCCACTGCGTTTCATATGGCAATAAACGATTCGACTTCAGCCTTCCCACAACCGTAAAGCAAAGCGCTAATAGCAGTGAATGCCCTGCCGCACCTGAGGAGATTCTCACCACCCTCGTTCAAACGCATTCCCGCCTGATGCTCAAAGATGACGCCCTGCGGGACCTGAAAAAGAGAGCCGAAAACGACGAGGTTCTCCGTCGTTTCGTGCGTGAGGTTATTCGGCGGGCAGATGGCCATCTCGATGACCCGCACCTCCACAAGAAGGACGGGCCGAGGCTGTTGTCAGTCAGCAGGGCGTGTGTGGAACGCGTGTACACTTTGGGGCTCGCCTGGCGCTGGACTGGCCAGAAAAAGTATGCGGATAAGATTAAGGAAAACCTCCTGACCGTCTGCGCCTTCCCCGACTGGAACCCCAGCCATTTCCTCGACACAGCCGAGATGTCCCATGCCGTGGGCGTTGGCTATGACTGGATCCACAACGACCTGGACCAGGAGACACGTAATCACATATGCCTGGCTCTCGTTGAATTGGGGCTTAAGCCGGGTATCGAGCGGTACAAGAGCGGATACCATCAGTTTTAGGAAGAAGCGAATATTCAAAAGGAGATAAAAGTGAAATCAAGACTACTGTCAGTGATGGTCTGTTCTTTCGCCGTTTTGTTTTCCGCCTTCGTTTTAGCAGGGCGACTGCTTGCGGCAGAGACGTCCACCCCTCTTAGTTTCTTTGTATCGCTGCAGGGTAACGACAACTGGTCGGGTGAATTGGAACGCCCATTACCCGATGAAGGAGACGGACCCTTTTGCAGCCTGGAGGCGGCCCGGGACGCTGTCCGTAAGCTCTCCCTAAGGCAACGGCAAAAACAAACCATCGAAATCTGCCTCCTGCCCGGCACCCATATTCGCCAAGCACCCTTGCTACTTGAAACACAGGATAGCGGCACTGCAAAGGCGCCGATCGTGTATCGAGCCTGGACGGACGAGCCCACCGTGATTAGCGGGGGCAAGGAAGTTCATAAATGGAACAAAACCCAACTCAATGGGCACCCCGTACTCGTCGCCGACTTATCAAAGCTGTCTGAGGGCTATACCCCTTTTGAACAGTTGTGGGTCAATGGCCATCGGGCCACCCAGGCACGCACACTCAACCGCGGCTATTTACAGATCCCATCCGTGCCAAAGGTGGAACAGGATCCTGCCAAAGAACGTCGCGCCAAGACGTATGAATTCTCCTACGCCCCCACCGATGAACCGTATTTTGATGGGGTCCAAGATGGGGTGGCGGTGATATTCAACAAATGGCTGGAATACCACATGCCCCTGGACCGCGTCGATCGTGAGCAGGACCGGATCATCTGCAGTAAACAGAGCGGGCGGGCATTGGAAATCGAGGACCATTACTATCTGGAAGGTGGCCGGGCCATGCTGGACCAGCCCGGTGAGTGGTATCTCGACCGGGAAAAGAACAAGCTCTACTACTATCCACTGGCCGAAGAATCCGAGGTCGTGGCAGTGATTCCTTCTCTGGTGAATGTGTTGCGCATCGAAGGTGATGTCGCCAGTGGCCAGTGGGTCGAACACATTCAGTTTCGCGGTTTGACTTTCAGCCATACCACCTGGATTTTACCGAGAGATTCAGGACCCTCTGGCTATGGCCAGGCAGACATCCAGATGGACGGTGCGGTACGTCTTGAGGATGCGAGGTACTGCCTCTTTGAAGAATGCGAGATCACCGCCGTTGGCAACTACGGTCTTGAGATCGCAACGGGATGTTTTGAGAACCGGATTTTAGGTTGTGACATCCACGACTTGGGCGGTGGGGGGCTTCTGATCGGCGCCAAGATCCGCCCACGCGGTCCCAAGAGTGGCTACCAACCAGGAGAAAAGATCCCTCCAGTGCTGAAGCATCCATCTGACGCGACCAGTCACAACGAAATCGCGGACTGTCGCATCTATGATGGCGGTCGCTACTATCACTGTGCCGTGGGCATCTGGATCGGCCAAAGCCCGGACAACAATGTGCACCATAACGAAATCTATGATTTCTACTACTCTGCCATTTCCAGTGGCTGGACCTGGGGATATGGCAGTGCCCTGGCTACGGGTAATCGTTTTGAGTACAACCACATTCACCACATCGGGCAGCGTCGCGATGGAGACGGACGTGTACTCAGCGATATGGGAGGTATCTATACACTCGGGGACCAGGCAGGGACAGTCATTCGCAACAACGTGTTCAACGATATCTATGCCGGGAAATACGGCGGATGGGCCATCTATTTTGATGAGGGCACACGCAATATTCTGGCAGAAAACAATCTCGTGTATCGTTGCAGACACAGTTGCTTTAACCAGCATTACGGCAAGGACAACATCGTTCGCAATAACATCTTTGCGTTCAGCGATACCAGTGTGGTGTGCCTTGCAAAAGCCGAATCGCATACGAGTTTTATACTGACAAACAATATCTTTCTCAGCGATGGTCCGCCGATGTATGCAGGCGGTTATGCGTATGATGTGAACATGCCAGGGAAATTCAAGGCCGATAGAAATCTGGCCTGGTCGACCAATGGCACCGTCCTCGGAGCCCAGAACCGCTTTCCCAGTCGTATTTATGAACCTGACGAACCGGTCCTGACCTGGCAAGAGTGGCAAGCACTGGGCTACGACCCACACACGGTTATTGCTGATCCTGGTTTTATTGATCCTGCCAATGGGGATTTCCACTTGTCAGAGGATAGTCCGGCCAGTCAGATTGGCTTCAAACCGTTCCCTCTCAATGAAGCCGGGCCAAGGATTCCAGGGGCTCCTTCTGCGGATGCAAAGACCACGCATGCCATCACCCCGGTGGTCATCGAATCTGAAGTCACGTCGATTATGGCAGACAAGTGGGGCGATGCGTTCCAGCATGTCGAGTATCCCCAGCAATGGTTGGATAATGTGATCACCGTAAATCCAGGCGACGATATTCAGTCTGCGATCGATTCTGCACACTCGGTCGGAGGCGGTATTGTCTTCCTGAAGGCGGGCACTCATATCCTGGACCGTACGATCACCTTGAAAGGCAAGGTCACAATAGCCGGAGAAGGGAGAACGCAGACGGTTCTGTTGCAGGGCCCTGACATGAAAAGCACGGCTTTTAATGTAGAGGCGAATCCTCAGGTGACTGACTTGGTCATCAAAGACCTGACCCTCAAAGGCACACGCTCGGGTAAGGCCAATGGGATACTGATCCGAGGGCGGAATGAAAGCCGACACACGCGTGTCATGCTTCAAAATATCACGGTGTCGGATTGGTCCGCACAGGGCGTGCATATGAAACGCACCAACAATATCATCATGGACAAATGTGATATTCAGTACAACGGTTCTGCAGGTGGTTTGTATCACAACGTCTATTTCCTCTATAACAAGTACCTTTTGCAGTCCGATTGTGACATGTCCTTTCCCGTAAAAGGCAAAGGAAATAAGTATACCTCCTGTGAGTATGTACTGGCACAGAGGTGCACCATTAGGGATTCCAAAGTAAATGGAATCCAGGCCGATCATGAGGAAGCCGGATTTATCTTCTTTCACAAGTATCACATATCAGGCTGTGGCCGGGTGGCCTTGTGGTTTCCCTGTGAGCATTATTATGACAAGTACACGTATACGGAAAACCCAAAATATGCACCGCAACATGTCATCCTGAACCGGTGCACCATTGTTAATAACACCTGGGGTGCCATGTGGCGGGCTGTCAATGACTCGTATGTCATCAACTGTCACTTTGCCAACAAAAAGATCGACATGGGATTGCTCAAGTGCGATGTCACGATAGAGAATAGCACGTTCAGCAAAGGCAATGAATTCTATACAGATGTCAAGCAATGGCCCTCGGATGTAAAAATACTATGGTAACCATCAAAGGAATGTGTGATGCAAAGGATAAGATTATGAAACATGTAAGCTATGTAAAACTGTTTGTTTGTATGGTGACAGCGTTTCAGCTGTTGGGGTGTGTGAGTGTCCAGGCGGCTGATGAGCTGGGCAGACGCAGTGATCATCCCTATTTGACCTACTCCGATGCCAATATCAAGAAGCTCAAGGCACGAATCGATAATGAGCCAATGATTGCAGAGGCCTGGGGAAATATGCTCGCCAATGCCAATCGAGCCATTGAGCCGTCAACAGAGGGGGGAGGCGGACGCCGCCGTCGCGGAGGTGGCGGTAACGACCTGCTCTGTCTGGCCTATCGGATGACTGGTGACAAACGATTTGGTGAGCGTGTCAAGCAAAGCCTTTTTACACATCAGTTCGGGGGGCGCAAGGGCTCCATGCTTATGAAACGAAATCCACCCTGGCGTGCGGGTCTGGACTCGGGCGAGAAATGTCACTCCTTTGCCATTGCCTATGATACCGTTTACGATTTGCTGACCTTGAAAGAACGTCAAGAACTGGCCGCCCGCCTGGCCGAAGAGGGCATCCTGCCCGTACTCAACGACTGGGTTCTCGGCGGTGAACGCATCCATGCACTGGATACCATGGGCCACAATTGGTGGAGCGCCATCGTCTTCGGAGCCGGGATCGGTGCCATGGCGATTATGGATGAAGATCCACGCGCTGCCAAATGGGTTGAACGTGTGGGTGCTGCCGATGCCGAATGGCTTACCTATGCCGGCAGCAACCTGGACAACAAGCCCTCCAATTTTGATCGTAACGGCGGATTCTACGAGAGTGTCAGCTATGCCGGTTTTGCGATCAGCACGCATCTGCCGTTTCGCATTGCCTGGCGTGATGCCTTTGTCAAATCGCTGCCTGAACCTGCCGTGCTTGGCAAGATCGCCGATTTCTTCATGAACGTCAGCTATTTTCGTGCTGGTGGTTCGCCCTGGTCCACGGATTTCGGTGACTCAAGTCTCGGGGCCAATGGTGGCGGCGTTGTTTCCCAGCTCTGGTCCCTCGGTTATCGCAACCCCGGAATTCTCTGGTATATGAATCAATGTCGTGGCGGACGTGGGGGCAATCGAGGCGGTGACACCGGTAACAGCGGTTTAATGTTGGGCTCGCCGAGTCAACTGCTGTATGCACCCACTGCCGAAGAGGTCATGGCTATGCCTGAATTACCCGATGTACCTCAGTCAAAAATATTCCCGGATATGGGCTGGGCCACCCTACGGTCCTCATGGGAGAAGGATGCCACCCTGTTGGGTATCAAATCCGGTTACACCTGGAACCACGCCCATGCTGACACGGGTTCCTTTATCCTCTTCCATCGTGGTAAGTACATGCTGATCGATTCCGGCAAGAGTGGTTACTCCACACCAGAATACGACGATTACTATCGCCAAAGCATCGCTCACAGTGTGGTGACCTTCAACGGCAGAGCCGAGAATCCCGAAGACACCTACTTTGGTTCCAAGTTTCATGGCACCCTATCCCATCTGATTGATGCGGGGGATTTGCGTTATGTACTGGCCGATGCGACCGGCCCGACCTCAGACACCTTTATCCGTAATTTCCGGAGTTTCGTGTGGCTCAAAGACATCATTCTGGTCATTGATGACTTGAAGACCTTTGAACCCGGCCAGTTCGAATGGCTGCTTCACTATGACGGCCAGGGCAAACGCTCGGGTAAAGACTTCACCATCACCCAGGATGACGTCAGCGTGGTTGTGCGTCCGCTCTTTCCTATGCCCTTGCCCGATGGCGGCCTGCCGACCGATTATCCCGAGAACATGCGGCTGGAAGAACGAATTGGCTTAAAAGACCACGATCAGAATACCAAGATGCCCTATGCCGTTTTCTTACCCACGGAGTTGATGCGTCGGACCAAGTTCATCACCGCTATCATGCCCGTCTCGGAAGGCAACTGGGAACCTCCGAAGATTGAACGCTTGGAAACTACCGACATGATCGGTCTGCGCATCACTCAAGATGCCGAAGTCACCGAGCTTTGGTTGAACTTGCTAGCCGATGGCCGCGTTCGTCATCGCAACGCAAACCTCGTTCATGAGGGATGGGAAACCGACGCCTATATGATCGTGCAGACTTGGCCAGAAGGGGCTGACCGTAGCAATCCCGACACTGCGACCAAGCTCATGGTTATTAATGGCAGCTACCTCCGCCGTGACGGCAAGGTGGTCCTTGACTCGTTGTCGAAGGTCTATCTTTGCGCAACCCAAAACAATGATGTGATGGATGTCCAACTTCAGGGCCAGCCTGTGATCAACGCCTTGTTAAGGGCCACGAAAAGGCCGGCCAAAGTCAATCTGAACGGCCGAAAAGTGGAATCGCCTTTTGATAAAGAGGCCCAAAACATCTGGCTGTCGGTCAGGGCAAAATAGGTTTCCGGTAAACTATCATTTCCAAGTGCGTGTTAGCAGGAAGGTATTACTATGACAAGATACAAGCGACACAATGATCTGAAAGCCAATGCATTGATTGTTGTATGGATTCTTATACTATGTCCTCTGTTGGCAAAGGGTGCCACCACAAAACCCAATGTCCTTTTTATTGCGGTGGACGATCTGCGCCCTCAGTTGGGTTGCTACGGGCAGGATCAGATCAAATCACCTCATATCGACAAGCTGGCTTCCAGTGGTACTGTCTTCCGACGTGCGTACTGCCAGGTGGCTGTGTGCGGGGCCTCACGTGCGAGTCTATTGACCGGTTTGCGCCCCACGTCAAAACGTTTCCTTAATTATCTGACCTATGCAGAGAAGGATGCACCGGGTGCCATGACCTTGCCTGAGGAATTCAGAAAGCACGGATATCACTGCATCTCCAATGGAAAGATTTTTCACCACAAGAACGACACCGCCAACCGAAGTTGGAGTGAACCTGCGTGGAGGCCGTCTATTGGCGGTGCAGACACACTTAATCCTGAGTCCAACAAACTGATCGGTGGCACGAAGAATCGCGGGCCTGTTTTTGAAGCAGCGGACGTGTCTGATAGTGCCTATCCAAGCCTCTGTGACCTGGCAGGCATCAAGGCTGTCAATAAGGGACTCCAGGGCACAAGTTTTAAGCCGCTTTTGAGCACACCAGGACAGTCGTGGAAAAAAGCGGCTTTCTCGAAGTTCGGTCCAGCCGTGAGTGTGATTACAGAACGTTACAATTACGCTGAATTCAAAAATGGAGACAGGATGCTGTTTGATCTGAAGACTGATCCTGATGAAAATGTGAATATTGCCGAGGACGGGGAGCATCAGGACCTTGTAAAAGAGTTAAGCGAACGACTCAGACTTAATGAGTGGCACCTTGAAAAGGAGACCCTAAGATGAATAGAAGAGAGATGATGAAAACGAGCATGGCCTATGCGGGCGCAAGCCTCTTGAGTCCCCTTGCTTTTAGTAAAGCGCCCCTGGATACGAGAGTTGTTAATGTACCATCCTATCTAAGAGGATTCGAAACGGTTTATGCCAAGGACCCACGTCAGGCGGCCCTGGACTACTTCCGCAGTGCCAAGTTTGGGCTGTTCCTACATTATGGCCTGTACAGTCTTCTGGAAGGATATTGGCAGGGCAAGAAGAGTGCCGCTGAATGGATTCAGTTACGTAGCACAATACGGGTCAAGGAATACGAAAAGCTGACTGAACGCTTCACTGCTGAGAAGTTCGACGTCGATTTTATCACAGACATGGCATTGGACGCGGGGATGAAGTACGTGAACCTCACCACCCGGCACCATGACAGCTTCTGTCTCTTTGACTCCAAGTATACGGATTTCAAGAGTACAAACAGTGCGGCCAAGCGGGATTTGGTGGGGGAACTGGCCCAGCAGTGTCAGCAGAAGGGGCTGGGCTTCTATCTCTATTATTCTCACGGACGCGATTGGCGCCATCCGCATGCTCCCAACAATGGAGACTGGGGGGGCTCGGCACGGCCGAAATATGATCCGCCAGAGACTTATTATAAATACGGCCAGGAACATGATTTGCAAATCTATGTGGAGTTCATGAAAAACCAAATCACCGAATTGCTAACCAACTACGGCCCCATTGGTGCCATCTGGTTGGATGGTTTTTCTACCCCGAACTCTCGAAAAGAGAAGATGCACCTATTCAAGATTCAGGAACTCTATGACCACATTCATTCCCTGCAGCCGCAGGTGTTGGTGTCCTATAAACAGGGACTACTGGGCACAGAGGATTTCAAGGCGCCAGAGCGAAAATATAAAGGCACATCAGAGGTGCCCCTGGAGCTCTGCGATACACTGCAACCCCATGCCTGGGGCCAGCACCGCCAGGATGACGAGAGCCATAAAACCGCCGATCAGGTGATGGATATGCTTGAAAAGGCCAAGGCCCTGAATGCGAATCTGCTGCTGAATACGGGCCCGCTACCGGATGGTTCGATCCATCCCGCAGATGTCAAGACATTGAAAGAAGTGGGCAGGCGTTTGCGACATGGATAAGTGTCGGTCTAATACTATGCCCAAGATATATGCAGGCTGTGGTATCAAGAGTTATGTGTTCAGCCGGGAGGCACCGCAGGATAAAAGGGTCTTCTGGTGGCAATCAAAGGATGGATCACGGATCTTGGGCTATAAAATCCCAGGTCATTACAATCCGGATTTCAGGAAACTGCCGAACCAGCTAAAGGCCTGGCAAGCGCTTTCTGGTTACGATCTGCCCATGATTACGATTGGCAAGGGAGACCATGGGGGTGGGCCCAGTGAAAGCGATATCCGGGCCTTGAATTCGTTAAGGGAGAAATCCCAGTTTGATATTAGTCATGTGTCACCCAAAGACTATTTTCAAACACTGCATCAAGCAGGTAGAGACTGGCCGGTTCAAAGGGGCGAATTTGGATACCCTCCGGAAGTCAAAGGACGCGCTGGTTGCTATACGTCTCAGGCCAAAATAAAAAAATACAATCGGTATTTGGAAAACAAGTTGATCGCTGCTGAAAAGTTTTCTGCCATTGGCACCATGCATAAGGGCAAGCCCTTTTATCCGCGAGAAGACTTTTTGGACGCATGGAAACGATTGCTCTTTAACCAGTTTCACGATATTATCCCCGGGACCTTGACCGGGCTGGGTGTGAACGATGTGGCTCGTGATTATGAAGAATTGGACCGTATCACCTCTGAATTGTTAAATGACGGACTTGAAAGCATTGGCAGTCGCATTGATACGGAAATGGATGGTATTCCCCTGGTGGTTTACAATCCACACTCGTGGCCGGTCAGTCAGTATGTGGAGGCGGCTATTCAATTTGTAAAAAAACCGATGCACTTCACCATCACTGATAGCCACGGCAATCATATTCCCTATAGTGTTTTGGAGCGTTCGACCCATGGCCTGATAGTGCGTGTTTCAATGCGTGCCAATGGCATTGCCCCGTTGGGGTATCAGGTGTATGAGGTGCGTGAAACAAAGCCTGTAGACATAACCACGGACTTGAGTGTTAGTGAAAATCAAATCGAGAATAGCTATTACATCCTGAAATGGGACGCAATGGGGATCACCAGCCTTTTCAGCAAGAAGCACCAGCGTGAAATGCTCACCGCGAGTGCCAACCAATTGCAGCTTTTGGAAGACAACGGCAGCAGTTGGAACCTTGATTTGACAGGCAAAGAATTCCAGCTAAAATCATTGACGGAACCTAGGCTCGTTTTTCAGTCACCTTTGCAAGCGATTGTGCAATGGGAGGACCACTATCAATCGTCGGTGTTTATTAGAACCATGACCGTCAAGGCGGATTGTGACCAGATTGATTTCAAGATGGACATTGATTGGCAGAGTCACAACAAACTATTGCGTTTACGCTTTCCGAGTGCCATAGAAAATGGTGAAGCCTATTATGATCAGGCCTATGGTTACGTCAAACGAGAGCAAACAGACGCAGAGTATCCAGCCCAAAAATGGATTGATTTTTCAAACCAGAAGTTTGGCCTGGCATTAATCAACAATGGGAAATACGGTTTTTCTATCAACGAGGGGGTGTTGACAATGTCCGTGGTGCGCGGTCCACGCGATATGGATCCACGCATGGACGAAGGCAAGCACTCATTTGGGTATGTATCTTACAACATCATTGAGAATGTGCTCTTCGACAATGTCGTGCTTGACGGCAGGCAGGTCACTGCAGAGTATGTGACCATGAATGACTTTGTTAAGGATGTTCGGTTTGAGTGAGGGAAATTGTCACCCTGCTAAATCCAGAGAAAATAGCATTTAGGATTTGATCAAATGAAAATGTTTTTACGATTCATGCTGGCTGTAGTCATGGTCACAGTGGCTGTGGCAGGTGCCACTGATAAAAACTTGGGCCTTCATTCTGATGGCGGCCTATGGAAGTTCTATCCAGCCCCAGCGAGGGATGAACAACTGCCGAATATCCTCTTGATTGGAGATTCCATTATGAATGGCTATCACACTCAAGTGATTAATGGATTGAAAGGCAAAGCAAATGCTGACTGTTGGCTGACACCGATGCACTTGAACAGCAGCAAACTGCATCGGGATTTGGCAAAGGTGGCATCACACCGAAACTATGCCGTGATTCACTTTAATATGGGTCTACATGGCTGGCAGGAGGGGCGAATCCCCAAGGGAAAATATCAAGAACTTCTGGAATCCTATGTTGCCATTCTGAAAGAACATGCCTCAGGGGCCAAACTGATTTGGGCAAGCACGACACAGGTGCACAATGAGGGAACGCAAGCATTGGATGAAGCGATCAATCCCATTGTCGTTCGCCGGAATGAAATTGCCGATGCAGTCATGAAGGAAGGGGGCATGACAGTCAACGATCTTTACGGATTGATGAGTGATAAGCTGGAACGGGTTCGTGGGGATAAGTGGCACTGGCAGAAGGAAGCCTATGAAATCATGGCGCAACAGATCATGGAAAAGATCCTCGCCAAGCCAAATTTCGCGGCTGGAGGTGGCAGCCTCTTGAAAATGAACCGGAACGGTACGGACACAAAGGGCTTTGTGCATCCAGGCATCCTGCATACGGCTTCGGATCTGGATCGCATGCGCAAGCAAGTGGCGGCCAGTGCTCAACCCTATCTTGACGGTTTCAAGGTACTTGCAAGCCACTGGCAGTCATCCAGCAGTTACCGGGTCAAAGGAGGATTTGAGGAAACCGGTCGCAAGCCCAGTGTTAAGTCATCGGAACATGAGAGTGATGCCAACGCAGCCTATCAGAATGCCATGATGTGGGCCATCACGGGTCAGCAGGCTCACGCGCATAAGGCCATTGAGATCATCAACGCCTGGTCTTACAGGTTGAAGATCATCAGTGGCAGGGACAGGATTTTGGCCGCCGGAATTTCCGGAGTCAAGTTCGTCGCAGCAGCGGAGATTCTCCGGCACACCAACACGGGTTGGCCTGCCCAAGATATCGCGCAAGCAGAGTCCATGTTTACGAACGTGTATTATCCGGTGCTCAAGGATATGGCGGGCTTTGCCAATGGCAACTGGGCACTGGCTGCACTCCAGACCGTCATGGCCATTGGTGTGTTTACCGACGACCGGGCCATGTTCGACCGGGCCGTGGACTGGTTTCATCATGGTAAAGATAATGCGTGCCTAACGCATTACGTGATCAACGCAGCAGGGCAGTGCCAGGAGAGTGGTCGTGATCAGCAGCATACCATGCTTGGCTTGGGTTACTTGTCCGTTGTCGCGGAAATTTCCTGGAATCAGGGGCTGGATCTATACGGTGCAGAAGACAATCGCATTCTGGCAGGCTTCGAGTATACCGCCTCCTACAACCTTGGTCACGATGTGCCCTTTCAGGAGACCACTGATACGACCGGAAAGTATCACCATACTTCCATCTCGTCAAAAGGACGAGGTCGCTTCAGCGGTCGACCGATTTTTGAGATGGTGTACAATCACTACAAACATCGGCGTGGCATTGCATGTCCCTTTACGGAATCTGTTGTGAACAAGATACGAGCGGAAGGCCCGGGGTTCCTTGGTGATCACATTGGATTTGGTACGATCCTGTTCACACGCGAAGTCCAGTGATCAGGCTTCCAGGAAGTCGCATTGATTTTTTAGTTCTTTGGTTCCGAAAGAAAACCATGTTCTGTGAGCATGGGGCTTGGCTTCAGTTTACCCCTAAAAGTGGTTTCCATAGGGAGTCCGCTAGCGCGGATACTCGTCCAACAGATCCCTCGACAAGCTCGGGATGACAAAGTCACCTCGTTTGTATCATCAGCGGTCGAACACGACTCTGTCATTCCGAGCGCAGTCGAGGAATCTATTAAGAAAGCCCCGCGAAGCGGATCAATTCTGACCATGGCATGGTCGTTCACGCATTGACAAATCGAGAGACCCTCCCCGTGGCGATAGTAGCAGGGGGCATCAGGATTAGAATCTACGCAACATCCCCAAGCCTATTCCCGTAAGAACGAAAAGGTGACAGCTGTGGTAATTGCTGCTGGGTAGTCTGAAGGCGATTATTAATTAACAGTTAAATATGAAAGCAGTGGTTGGGAGGTTTTTTGTTGGTGTGCTGGGACGCTGATTGCGGTCGTTAAGGCCGATGCACTGCATTTAAGCAGAGTTTGTAAGGGGAAGAGATGCTTTTTTTGTACCTATGTGCAGTGCACACTCGAAAACCCTTAGGATATGATTTAAATGCTAAATTAACATAGAATTAAACATTAATAAGTGTTAGTATTAGAGCCGTTAAACTGAAGTTTTGCGCTCAATTTGTCCAGGTTCGATACGTTGAGGTAATGCGTGCAGATAGAGCACTGTTTTCTCACTCTAATTTGGACATGGGACGCGTATGCCAGGTCGATGCTAAGCAGTTTGTGAATGAATGGCTTCTAGTAACACGACAGTGTATTGCGCCAACACATTAATACAACGTTTGCTTAATATGAAGGGATGCTTTTATGGTTAAATGCCCATGGCTCGGTTTTTGCTTGGTAGCTGCTTTATCCGGGGTTGCTTTTTCACAGGGCAGGCCGAATGTTATTTTTGTGATGCCTGATGATATCAGCCACAATGCCTTTTCTTATTACAACCCAAATGGACCGCGCACTCCCAACATAGACAAGCTTGCAGAACAGAGTGTCCGGCTCACAGACTTTCATGTCTCTCCCACCTGTTCTCCCACAAGGGGTGCTTTGATGACGGGTCGATTCAACGATGTCGCTGGTGTTTGGCATACCGTTTTCGGCCGGTATCAATTGAGAGCTGATGAAATTACCATGGCAGACGTATTCAAGGCCAATGGCTACGCCACAGGGCTGTTTTTCAAATGGCATTTGGGGGATAACTATCCATTTCGACCCAAAGACCGAGGATTTGAATACGTCGCCTGGACCAAAGGGGGCGGTACAGGACAACAACCCGACTATTGGGGAAACACCAATAACAGTGCCAGTATATGGGTGAATGATTCCCTGGTGAAAATGACGGATGAAGAGGATGGAATAAAAGGAGCCTTCACCACCAACTTCTTTTTTAACAGGGCCATGGAATTCATGGATGAAAACATCCAAAAGAACAAGCCGTTTTTTGCCTATATACCCACAGCCACGGCACATAGCCCCCATTGCATGCCGCCTGATGCCCGAGATGGCATTAAGGCGATCACCGGAACAGTTGAAAATATCGATAAGAATATGGGGAGGTTGATTAAATTCCTGGATGATAGGGGGATTGCGAAAAACACCCTGCTTATCTTTACCACCGACAATGGATCAAGCACCTTCCTACGGGGAGGGAAGGGCTCCCATTATGATGGGGGGACTCGGGTGCCTTGCTTTGTGCGCTGGGAAAATGGAAACCTTGGTGGTGACGGTAAGGGAAGAGATTTTACACCCCTTACCGCTCATATAGACTGGTTGCCCACTTTTATGGATATTCTAGGTTTTGCGGATGTCCCTAACAGACCGGAAAAATTAAAAATTCATGGACAGAGCTTCAAACCTTTCCTGGATGCTGCCCCATCAAACGACCCTGCTGAATATAAAAATAGGGCGGTCACTATTGTCAATATGCGTACGGAAAATGTTGAAAAGTTTAAACAACTTTCAGTAAAAAAAGACATCTGGGAGGGTCATGCCATTACCCATAAATGGCGTTTAGTGCGCAAGGATAGGAATTCCAACTGGGAACTTTATGACGTACTAACTGATGAAGTACAGGCCAAGGATGTGATTGGAAATTCAGCCAACGATGTCATTGTCGCCGAACTTCAGAAAGAATATGAAAAATGGTGGGCTTTGGTCAAAGAACGTTCCGATGAGTATACCCGAATTATACTGGGACACCCTTCAGAGCCTGAGACACGCCTTAATAGCCACGACTTTCATAATACATATATTTGGAATCAGGGCAATGTGGCAAGTGGTGCCAAAGGCAGTGAGTTTATAGCCATCGAATTTGAAAAACCAGGCACGTATTATTTTGACCTACGCCGTTGGCCCAAAGAAATTGAGGACCAAACCACATTAACCACCGCTGCACCAGATAGGGTATTCGGCAGTCGCAGGAACCCTGTTGCCCTCGCTATAACAAGCGCCCGCCTGAAAATCTGGAATGGCGACAAAATCTATGTGGATGAAAAGAAGGATGCTGATCCCAAAGCTGATGGCGTGAATTTTACTGTAGAGAATTTACCCAAAGGCCCAGCCTTTATCCAGACCTGGTTTTACAACGCCTCTGGTGATGTGGAGGGGGCGGTATATTACAACTATGCCCGTCCCGAAAAAATCACCAAGGAAAATTGACTAACTGAAGTTTTTCAAACTTCAAGTTTTCAGTTTTGAGTAGGCAGTATACAGTATGAAAAATGCGTTTTTCTGAAAACTGAAAACTAAAAACTGTATACTACGGGGCTTTTTGCAAAAGTCCTGTCAACTGAGCTTTGTACATTGATCAAGAGATGAAAGGAAAAGTTATGACGAAATACAATCGAAGATCCTTTTTAAAGGCCAGTGCAGCCGTGGCGGGTGGTTTTGTGCTGCCGCAGTTCAGCATCGGCCAGTCGGGGATCTCAGCGAACAGCAAACTCAATGATCGGCTGCGGGAATATCGCTAGCATGTCTTTTGGTGGATGCAAGAGCGAAAATATTGTGGCCCTGTGCGATGTTGACTCAAATATGATGTTTAAATACGCAGACAAGTATCCGCAAATCAGAGCAGCTAAGACATTTACTGACTTCCGCGTGATGCTGGACAAGATGGGCAATGAGATTGATGCGGTTTGTGTCAGCACCCCAGACCATACGCATTTTGCGGCGACGATCGATTCGATGCAGCGCGGCAAGCATGTATTTACACAGAAACCTCTGACACATAACATCTGGCAGGCACGCACACTTCGCAAAGCCATGCACAAATACAATGTGATTACCAACATGGGTAATCAGGGGCACACATATGACGGCATCCGTCGGCTGCGCGAATGGTACGAAGCTGATGTCTTCGGGCAGATTACGGAGGTACACAGTTGGATAGCCGGTCCGTCTTGGAACGGCGGTTATTTCCCCAGATCGGTGAGTTTCCCTCTTTCAGTGGACCCGGTTCCTGAGGGACTGGACTACGATCTGTGGCTTGGACCGAACGCAATGACACCGTTTCATAAGGAGTATCACCCCAAACGATGGCGTGCGTTCACTCAGTTTGGCACAGGAACCTTCGGTGACTGGTTCTGTCATGTCGCCGATGCGCCGGTTTGGCTGCTGGATCTGTATGAACCAGTCTGTATTGAGGCCGAAGAGGTCTCCGGACGCAGTGATCTCATTGCACACGACAGCGTGCGTGTGCGTTACGATTTTGTCAATCGCGGCACGAAAAAGCCCTGTACGTTTTACTGGCACAACGGACCGAAGCCGGTACCGGATATCAAAGAGAAATGGGGACTGACCCGTGACGTACCCAAAAACGGCAGCATCTATAAAGGTGAAAAAGCAATTGCCACCACCAATGTCCGATCAGATAGCCCTCGCCTTTTTGATCTCGATGCAATGAGAGAGTTCAATAAGAATATGCCGCCCGCAAAGTACCCACGTGTTCAAGGCGGCCCGGTCGAAGAATTTGTGCGAGCGGTAAAGGGTGGCCCGATGCCTGGGTCGAACTTTGACTATGCAGCACCCATGACCGAAGTGATGCTGCTGGGCATTATCGCTGCTCGTCACGGCGGTAAGATCGAATGGGATGCCAAGAATATGAAAATCACCAACCGTCCCGAGTTGAACGTTTGTCTCAAAGAGCCGGTCAGAAAAGGCTGGGAATACGGCGAGGATTTGTGGACATAAAAGCATACATGAAGAAGGGCACACTATCGAATCTCTTTGACACGCATCCTCCTTTCCAGATTGATGGGAATTTCGGAGGGACGGCGGCTATGGCGGAGATGTTGCTGCAGAGTCACGCCGGTGAAGTACACTTCTTGCCCGCGCTACCCAAGGCCTGGCCGAACGGATCTGTGCAAGGATTGCGTGCGCGTGGCGGCTTTGAAGTGAACATCAATTGGAAGGACGGTACGCTGACCCAAGCGACAATCCATTCGCTGAATGGCAATCCGTTGAAAGTTCGTTACGGAACCAAGACCCTTGAAAAGAAACTTGCGCAAGGGGCTTCCTTTGCCTGGAATGGAAAATAGGAGTCAGGCCCTTAAAGCCTGCCATGCCCCAAGGTATTTAAATATAGATGGAGAATTAGATGAAGAAATGTAACTTAATCAAGGCCATAGTCGTAACGGGTGTCGCCTGCGCGTTGTTGTCAGCCGGTAATCTTGTGTTTGCCAAAGATACAATCGAGTTTCCCAATATCGTGCTTATACTGGCGGATGATATGGGGTCGGGTGAACCCAGCTATGCAGGCGGACTCATTCCCACACCTGCGTTGGATGGTCTGGCCAAAGAAGGCATGCGGTTTACGGATGCGCACACCAGCTCATCAGTCTGTACGCCCACACGCTATGGCATCCTGACCGGTCGATACAACTGGCGTAGCCGGCTCAAAAGCAGTGTATTGTTTAGGGCGACCGACCGTGCCTTGATGGATCCTGCACGCCTGAACCTGCCCAACTTTCTGCAGAAGGTGGGTTATTACACAGCCTGCATCGGCAAGTGGCACCTGGGTGCGGATTGGGTCAGACTTCCCAAGAACGCAAACACCGACAAGGCAAAAAAAGATGCCTCCTGGCAGGTTGACTATACACAGCCGTTCAAAAATGGGCCGGTCGATGTGGGGTTTGACGAAGCGTTTTTCATCCTCTCGTCACTGGACATGGCACCCTATGTCTATCTCCGCAACGATCGTGCCGTGACCGTACCGACGGTGAACAAAGGCTTTCCACATAACGAGTACAACGACTACCAGCGCATCGGTGCTGCGGCAGAAGACTTCGAAGCCAGCCACTGTCTTGCGGACTGGGCCGCGGAATCACGTCGCTATATTCAGCGACGGGCGGAAGACGAATCCAAGAAGCCGTTCTTCTTGTACCTCCCCCTGACCTCGCCACACACACCGATCGCGCCGGGTAAGGATTTCAAGGGCAGGTATAAACAGTATAGCTGGTATGCAGACTTCATAGCCGAGACCGACTGGGTCGTTGCGCAGGTTCTCGAACAACTCAGGCAGTCGGGACTGGACGACAATACGTTGGTCATCTTTACCTCCGACAACGGCTTTGCGCCCTATGTGAAGATCCCGAAGATGATCGCTGCTGGGTATCGCCCCTCGGGCCAGTACCGCGGCGCCAAAGCGACCATCTACGAAGGCGGCCATCGTGTGCCGTTTATCGTGCGTTGGCCCGGCAAGGTGGCGCCAGGCAGCACAAGTGACGTCACGATTTGTACCACGGATTTCTTTGCTACCTTCGCTGAAATTCTGGGCAGGAAAGGTGACATCCCCGAGAATGCCGCAGAGGACTCGTTCTCATTCTATCCCTGCATGAAAGGGGAGAAAGCGCCCATACGCCCGTTTACCATCCACCATTCTATCTCAGGTAAATTTGCTATTCGCAAAGGCGACTGGAAACTGATCATGACACGCGGCGCCGGCGGCGGTTGGGATTTGCCCTGGGAAAAAACCAAGACCACAGCCAAAATGGTTCAGCTCTATAACCTCAGGGACGACCCAGGTGAAACCCAAAACCTTGAGAAAACAAACCCGAAGGTGGTTGATGAGTTGGTCAACGACCTGGCCAAAGCTCTTCACGACGGACGCACCACACCTGGCGCGAACCAGAAGAACGATGGCTGGCCATATCGAGATCAGGCCACAAAGACGCAATATCCACAACTCAATGAGAAGTGAGGAACGGACACACTTCCGAATGTGATTGTGCGCCTCGACCGAGGGCCATTCAACGGACCAGATAACAATTAAAAGGAATAACCAGAAACCAACAACCCTCGGCCCGTGCAAGCTTCTTTCACCGGGCAACAACTGAAAACCATTATTTTTGACACGGATTTCATGGCGCAGCCTTCGGCCGCAGCCAATGCTCTAGATCAATGGTTCAATATATGTACCGCCATTTCGATGTGTGAGGTTTTACTGCATTTGAATGGGGTGAATTTTGACAGGAAGTTTGGAAGGCGTTCGCGAGGTCGTTCGGATCCTTCATGTTCGCCTGGTTGTGTTCGAGGACGTATCCTGTGGCTGTGCTAAGGTTGTTCGGTTGGAAGTGCTGTTTTAACGGGCTGTCGCCTGTGTCGTGAGTTCTGCCGTTCCAGATCCCTTCGGGATCTGCGTGGGCTCTGTCAGGCGTGTCTCGTCAAGCAAGCTTGGTCGACACTCCTTCCGTCGCCCACTTTGAAGAACGGCTTGGACAAAGCAGCTCTCAGCCATCAGCGGTCAGCAATCAGCTTTTTTTGAATCCTGCTTGGGCAGGAGCTATTTCTAGTCTCGGCTATCTCTTGATTTTCTAACTTGTTTTT
>Ga0307990_1000826_pt1 | contig 26848 bp, 22 predicted proteins | sample EllFjometagen129_FD_203168 | JGI IMG/M metagenome (GOLD analysis project Ga0307990, IMG submission 203168) | Marine microbial communities from Ellis Fjord, Antarctic Ocean - #129 | ecosystem: Environmental > Aquatic > Marine > Unclassified | place: Southern Ocean | collected 2014-10-08
CTAAAGCTGCTTTTAGCCGCAACCAAACTAAGCGCTTGTGATGTACGGACCCATATTCTCTAAATTTTCCGTTGTGTGTTAGCCGCCGCAGCTTTAGAAAAAAACACTGCGTGTTTTGGAAATAAGGGAGTACAGATATTGTTCGTAAAAGTAGGTCCGGTTTCCAACCGGACAATCCCGATAAAATCGGGATCTACAGTGCTGATATTACTTTTCCATCTCAAAAGGTCGAGAGTTTGTGACTGTTCCAAAGCTAGCTTTAGTTGCTTTCTCTCAACATCTTATGAGAATAGCCTCTTAAGTTTCTTGTTTTTTACGACAGGAGTTGAGAGAATAGCTACTAACGGACTGACTAATGCGGATATTAAAATTTCAAGTTCCGCGTTGACATTGCCTGGTTTCTTCCGACCGACAAAGCGTTGGGACATACTTGTTATACACAAAGAGGCTCTCATTGCCGCTATTGAACTGAAAAGTCAGGCAGGTCCATCTTTCGGTAATAACTTCAACAACAGGGTTGAAGAGGCGATCGGCACCGCTAATGACTTCTGGACAGCCTTCAGGGACGGAGCTTTTGGAGACCGCACACCGCCATTTGCCGGTTGATTAATGCTTGTGGAGGATGCTCCCGCATCACGTGCTCCTGTAAACAACCAATCTCCGAATTTTTCAGTTTTCCCGGAGTTTAACGGCACATCCTATATTGACAGGTATAACCTCTTGTGCAAAAAGCTAATGAAAGAGAAGCTCTACACCGCTGCTTCATTAATTATATCACCGAAAGAGGCAAACAAAAATGGTTCTTTTAAAAGCATGGACAGAATGACAGGGATCGATTCTTTCGTGTGTTCCTTAGCCTCTAATATTGCCGCCTGCTCCTGTTCTAAAGAAAGGTAGTCCAAAAGAGAATCATGGACGTGTTTCGACATTGGACATTGTCGAGTCCCTTGAACCGGAGACATCAGGGGCGTAATTTTGCAATTTTGCAATTTAAAGTTAGAATAATTTGAATTATAACTGTGCATTCTGAGAGTTTGCAAACAGGTGGTTACTCAAGGAAACTAAGATATGGATAGCATGACACAGGATATCACTTTTCAGCCTACTGAAGAGCAGGCGAAAATCATTGCGCTGTCAGAGGGACGACACTTGGTGCTGGCACCTCCGGGCACAGGCAAAACGGAGATGTTGTCGTATCGTGTACTTCATGCTTTGAATCGTGGTATCCCTCCGGAAAAGATGTTGTGTTTGACGTTTACCGTGCGCGCGGCGATGGAGATGAAGGAGCGTATCCGCAAAGTGGTACCGCATTCGGAATTACCGGAGTTGGGTAACGTTCACCATTTCTGCCATCATTTTCTTTTTTCAAAAAAGCTGCTGCCGCAAAAGTTGCAGGTTATCGATGAGGATATGCAGTCTGATCTTATGTTGGAGGTCGCAGAGGAATTCCCATCTGAGCAGATGAATACCATTAGGGATAAAAAGAAAGATGGTTATGGCCCAATTCCTGTCCAGAAACTGCTTAAAGCTGCCGCTTCATTACGTCAGTTCAAGTTCAATTTTCCTGTAGAGATTGTCGAGCCATTGGTTAAAAGTGAGGTCTATGAACGCAATCCCGGACTGGTTGAGCGAATCGCAGTTCGTTACCATGAACAAAAAGAGTTTTTATCGGTGATCGACTATGATGACTTGCTGACCCATACGTATTATTTTCTGGCTTTCAAATCTGTTTTAAAACCAGAGGATTTGTGTGTCTGGGTGCAGGTGGACGAAGTTCAGGATTTGAGCCCGCTTCAGATGGCAATCATTGATAAACTGTCTATACCCACCGCACACGTCACCTATTTCGGTGACATGGAGCAATCGATCTTTTCGTTCATGGGTGCATCCGCTGAGAACCTGAATCGTGTGGCAAAACATTGTGTCACTCACAACCTCATTAAAAACTTCCGATCAAAATCTTATTTGCTGGACTTGTTTATTCGATATGCGATTAAGACACTTCGTGTTAACTGGGACTATCTGCCCTTGCCGGGGGCTACCGTTGCTCGCAACTCCAATGACCTGCAGATTGTCGATGTCCCTGCGGGGTACAGGTTTGATGACAAATCAGAAAACCAGTCTGCTTACATCGCCAATTTACTAAAGAGTGAACTGCTGAAGCATGAGCTGGAGCAAACGGCCATCCTTGTTTCCACAAACAAAATAGCTGATGCAGCCACTTACGCATTGGAGGGGATTGGGTGCGGAAAGGAAGTTTACAAGGTCTCGGGATTTGATTTGTTCAGCCGGATTGAGTTTCGTGACTTTAAAGCGTATTGCGCAATTTTTCATGATTCAACGGATCGTATCGCCTGGTCAAGGCTCTTCAAGTTGTTTGCGAAGCTGAGAACGCAGAAAGAGGCACGGATTGCTATCAAGGCGCTTTTTGATGCCGGGTTCGTCCCCTCCGATTTTATGGATGAGACTTATGGATTATTGACGCTTACCTATCTTGAGGAGTTCAGACGCTGCATTCTGCGTGAACGCGTGGTTGTGTTCGACACCGAAACCACAGGGCTTAACCGTCAAGAGGACGAAATCATACAGATCGCGGCCGTTGAATATGTTGCGGGGGTACGCGGGCAGACGTTTGAGGTTTACATCAATACGCCACACGAGTTGGGTGACTCAGAGGACATCCATAAAATTTCACGTGAGATGCTTGTTGCACAGGGAGTATCCAGTAGAGAGGGCCTTTCGGCTTTTAGCGACTTTATTAGCGACAGCGTATTGGTGGCACATAATCTGGCCTTTGACATAGCGATGGTGAAGGCTGGCTTTGCCCGGCACGGTGTTTCTCATGACATTTTGCAAAATCCGATGTTTGACACACTGGACTTATCTCGTCGTGTATATGCTGACTTGAACTCTTTCAAACTCGTCGACCTGATTGAATCATTGCACCTTGTTGGCTGTAATACCCACAATGCTATGGATGATGTGATGGTTACGGGTGAACTGATGATGCACTTGGTGGAGAATTCATCAAGCGTGATTGGCAAACAGGCTGACGCCATTCGCAAGTACGAACGAGTCATTTATCGTTTTCGTGAATCATTTTCCCCTTTGTGGCAGCGCATAAAGCGTTCTGATGAAAGCATTTCCACCTACCGGGCGGAATTCACTGAGTTTATCGGGTACTGTTTTGCACAAGGTCTATATTCTTACAATGATCTACTCTCATCCGAAGACGGACAGGTTGCAGATCCAAAAGAGTTTGTCCTGGAACGGGCTGAGAAGTTCATGCGCTATACTGATTTCGCATACAGCGAAATCAGTGCTAAACAGCCTTTTCTGGCAGTCTTGGATAACACACAACGAGAGATACGCCGATTCAAAGAGGTGGATGTGCTGGTTGGAGATGAGCACATTGTTATTTCGACCATTCATAAAGCAAAGGGCTTACAGTTTGACCGTGTCATTATTATGAGATGCGAAGACGATGTTTTCCCTAATTTCTTTTGTAGGACTCCAGAACAAATCTCCGAGAGTGCGCGTCTCTTGTATGTTGGGATGACACGTGCAAAACGTCGACTTACTCTGCTATATTCAGGGAGTTGTTCGCGTTTCCTGGAACCTGTCATAGATTGTTTTCAGCAAGATACCGACATTTTCAGAAATGGTGCTGGGCCAATTTCCCGTTTCTTTAAGCACCCCGATTGGCTCACCAGGTTTCAATACCTTATAAGATGCAAACAGAAAAAAACGCGTCCCCAGGAAATCGATGAATTTCTCAAGGATCCAGATAAGAATGTCCGTTTACTTGCTCAACAGTTGCATGAAGATCATGCACCACTGCCTTGATGGTGGTCTGGAAGAAGCTGTTAACAAGCTGGAACAGATTCAAAAATAAAGCTCTACCGGCAATGGACTGCAGGGAATTTACGGGAAGAGAAATGTGAAATATTGGATTTAAAAAATGAGGTTATCCCGATTTTTGTGTGGGGACACCCTTCCGAGGCTATTAGCGCAAAATCTGGTTGGATTCGTCAAATGTGCGCAGGTATGGAGCTGTTTACATGTAGCCCAGTTGCGCCGCAACTGCGGATCGGGGTTGTAAGTACGAATGGGGATGGGGGTTTCAAAGCGGACAGTGCTTTTACGCTCGGAACCACGCTCGCGGCGCGAGCGAGCTACATTCAGTAAATCCAACCGGATTTTGCGGTAATAGTTCCGAGGTCACGGACCTCGGCTACAGTAAAGACTTTGCTGGACTGTAAAACAAGGGCGGGGTCCGTGACCCCTCCGTGCATTCTGTGAGAGGTTTCGTTGACCCACGAAAAACTCGGAATAGCTACAAATGAGAGGATTGTAATGGAGCAGGAAAGAAACTATGCGGAGTGTTGACTCAATACCTGGCATTTCTTATAATGTAAGGCGATGATGAAAAGCAGGCTTTGTGTGTTTATAAGCGTTTTAAACTGGCTGAGAAAAATCGTGAACAGTTATTTATTCAGAGTTCGACGTTGGACGTTCGATGTTCGACGTTCGTGTTTAACTATCTTCGCCATGCTCTATGCGCTATGCTCTATGCCTCTCTTGGCCGGTGATAATCTGGTTAAAAACGGCAACTTCGATGAAGGCGAAAAGACTGCACTGCACTGGGAGATGGCTGATGGGCTGACCAGCTTCTACGAAAAAGAGGAGGGACGCGGTCGGATTGTCAAGATGGATACCCAGGTTGAGCGTCAGCAGGCGCTGACCTGGGCCGAGCATTTCAAGGCTGATCCCTCTCTTAAGCCACCGAAGAAAAAGCCAATCTCTAAAAAGAGCTATGGTACCATCGGCGCGGTTGAGGGTGTGATGCTCGACTCGGAGTTGATGGATGCGAAACCGGGGCAGAATTACAAACTGACCGCTGATTTCAAGGGCGACGGTAAACCCTTTGTCTGGATTAAGGGTTTTCTGATGCACCCCACACGCAAAATCCTGGTTGATGGATACCAGACCCGCCTCGAACCACACTCATCGAGTAAAACCGAGTGGCGAACCTTTTCAATTGGGTTCAATCCAACTAAGAATCCACGCATCACTAAATTCAAAATCCGCCTCTACTCCTACTGGCCCAATGGCCTCTACTACTTCGACAATATCCGCGTTGAGGAGATCACCAAAGAAGAGATGGCAAAACTAGTTGCAAAACGCAGTGAGGTGGAGTGATGTATATTACGCCAATGCCTGATTCTGGGTTTCGTTAATTATGACGCAATGCTGATATTAAGATGCTGGGGCTTGACGAGGCAGGTAATACGTGCGATAGTAATATCATGAAAGTGGCCACGCAGAAGCTCTCCTCGGAATACCCCTACTCACGCGTGATACAAAGAGGTTGAATACCTACTTCCCCAGTGTAAAAGTAATCTGCCCCCAATAACCACCTAAACGCAACAAGTGATTTGCGTAAAAGGCACTTGAAATTAATTTAACTGAAGAGCAACCTAGACCATGAACAAAAAAAAATCACTAAAACGAGCAAGCACGACACTTGTCGTGATCTCACTAATCGCAGCAACCGCAAACGGAGAGAGTCCCCTGACGCTCTGGTATAACCAACCGGCCACCTCGTGGATGAAAGAGGCGCTTCCGATCGGCAACGGCCCGATGGGCGCAATGCTTTTTGGTGGCACGGACCTCGAACGAATCCAGTTTAACGAAATCAGCCTCTGGAGCGGCGATCGTATGCTTGCGAAGGGCGGCCTGCTCGGCGACACGGATGTGGAGGAAGAACAAAACCTCGGCTCCCATCAGGCCTTCGGCGACCTCTTTATCCGCATGGGGCACGATCAATCGAAAGTAACCAACTACCGCCGCCAACTGGATATCAGCAGCGCGGTTCACACCGTGGAATACGACTACGAAGGCATCCACTACACCCAAACCGCTTTCGCCAGCCATCCGGCCAAATCCATCATTGTTCAGCTGACGGCCGACAAACCCTCGGCCTACACCGGTCGCTTGTGGTTATCCGACATGCACAACGCCCAAATTTTGCTCGCGAACAATCGTTTCACCGCAACAGGTAAACTGCCGAACAAGTTTGAATATGAGTCGCAACTTCAGGTACTGAACACGGGCGGCAAGCTCAAGCGAGGAAAAGTGGAAAACGCGGGCATCACGCCCATGCCTCCGTTGGGCCTGAACTTCATCAAGTGCGACAGCGTGACACTGATCCTGAGCGCCAGCACCAACTTTGAGCAGGACCACACCAAAAAGTGGCTTGGAACGCATCCGCATTCCCGCATAACCCAGAACGTTGATTCTGCGGCCGCGAAAAGCTCTGCAGAGCTTTTGGCGGAACACGTGCAGGACTTCCAGTCCATCTTCGGCCGTTTTTCGGTCGAGCTGGGCAGCACCGCGCCGAAACTCGCAGCGAAAACCACTGCGGAGCGTCTCACGGCCTACACCCACGACAAAACCTCCGATCCTGAACTGGAAGCCCTCTTCTGCCAGTTTGGACGTTACCTGCTGATCAGTTGCTCGCGCCCCGGCGCACTGCCCGCCAACCTGCAGGGCGTGTGGAACAACAGCAACCTCCCCGTCTGGGCGGGCGACTACCACTCCAACATTAATCTGGAGATGAACTATTGGCCGACCGAAACCACCAACCTCGGCGAATGCCACGTTCCGTTCATCGACTACATCGACAGCATCCGCGAAGTCAGCGCCGAGGTCACACGGCTGCATTACGGCGACGTACGCGGCTGGACCATCCGCACCATGAACAACGCCTGCGGCATTTCATACTGGAAGTGGAACGGCCCCGGAAGCGCGTGGTACGCGCAACACCTGTGGGAACACTACGCCTTCGGCCGCGACAAAAAATACCTGCGCGACACGGCCTATCCGATCATGAAGGAAATCTGCCATTTTTGGGAAGACCACCTCAAACACCGCCCCGACGGCACGCTCGTCACTCCCGACGGCTGGTCGCCGGAGCAGTATAAGTTTGAGCCTGAAGAAGGCGTTACCTACGACCAGGAAATCATCTACGACCTTTTCAACAACACCGTCGAAGCGGCCGACGAATTTGGAGAAGATCAGGCATTCCGCGACCATGTCGCCGCCATGCGCGATGCTCTGCTTAAACCCGCCATCGGGAGCTGGGGACAGCTGAAAGAGTGGGAAATCGACAAAGATGATCCCGGAGACACGCACCGCCATGTTTCGCATCTCTTCGCCCTCTTCCCCGGCCGCCAGATCAGCATGGCGCTCACGCCCAAGTTGGCTGAAGCGGCCCGCGTTTCCTTGAATGCTCGCGGCGACGCGAGCACCGGCTGGAGCCGCGCGTGGAAGATCAACTTTTGGGCGCGACTGGGCGACGGCGACCGGGCGCATAAACTGCTGCGTAGCCTGATTAATCTCGTTAGCGAAACAAAGACCATCTATGGCAAGAGCGGCGGCGGGGTCTATTCGAACCTGTTTTGTTCGCACCCGCCCTTCCAGATTGACGGCAACCTGGGTGCGACCGCAGGCTACTGCGAAATGCTCGTCCAGAGCCACGCTAATGAAATTCAGCTACTACCGGCACTGCCGAAAGAATGGGCCACCGGCTCGATCAAAGGCCTCTGCGCGCGCGGCGGATTTGAAGTTGAGATGACGTGGAAAGACGGAAGACTGGTCTCGGCATCCATTCTTTCCAAATCCGGACAGCCCTGCAAAGTGATCTACGGCGGTAAGGTTTGGACATCGGAAACCAAAGCGGGCACCACATACCGCCTGGATGAAAAGCTGAACCCGAAAAAATAACCAATCGCTCGCGCATACATCGAGCCGCGAAGGAATCTTTCCTCGCGGTTCCGTGTTTTTTGACGCTTCGCGTCTGTATGTTGTTGTATATTAAGTAGTTGTAGTTAAGAGTAGGTCATTTTTGACTCTTAGAGGCCGTTTTTTAGTGTATTTTTTGGGTTTTAAGAGTCAGGAGTGATGATATTGTATATATATGCCTCGTTCAAACACATATCTTGTTGAAAGATACACCTATCACCTGACGCACCGTTGCCATAACCGTGAATGTCATCTTAAACGTATTCGTGAGCGGGATGTTGAAGGTTATTTGGTATTGACCAAAAAGCAGGTCCGGTTTGCAACCGGACCGTCCCGATAAAATCGGGACCTACGTATATTTATAGCATCAGCCGGATATCCTCAACAGAATGCCCCGTTGCGCTTGAATTGCAAGCGATTCAAACACGATTCAAACACATGCTTGTGATATTCGATTGTCAATGATATTATTATGCTTGTTGATTTATTATTAAACAGGCATAAAAATGAAACGATACATACGGTTTGACAGTATAGGAGGGGCAAGTGGTGATATGATTCTGGCTGCTTTAGTCTCTATTGGCGCAAATACTACAGCGATAGAAAAACAACTCAACCGCTTCTTTGATCAACATATCCACATTATAAGAAAACCAGCCAGCGACTCGGGCTTACACGGAATCAATATCACGGTTTGCTCGCATGATCACCCTCAACATGACGAAACCCATTGGCCGGATGCGGAAGAAAGTGCGGAGCATACTCATGGAGATCATCAACACGGCCACTCTCATCGAGGGTTTAAAAAGATCAGTGAACTGATCAAAAGCTCAGATCTTTCAGAAAAAACAAAGAATCTTTCTATCGCCGTCTTTTTAAAACTGGCTGAAGCGGAGGCAGAAATTCATGACCGGAGCATAGATACCGTCCACTTTCATGAGGTTGGCGCCTGGGATTCAGTGGCCGATATTGTCGGTTCCTGCATTGCATTGGAACAGCTGGAAATATGCGGCATCGCATGCGGTGCGCTGCCATCCGGCACAGGCACCATAAAATGTGCACACGGTATAATGCCGAATCCGGCTCCGGCCACCCAGAACTTACTCAGTGGAACCCCGATAATCCAGACCGACGAGCCCTTTGAGCTGGTCACTCCTACCGGTGCTGCCATCCTTACCACCTGGATGCATGAACTGGAAAAGCCCCCGATCCAGAGCGTGCCGTCCAAAAACGGCTATGGTTTTGGTAGCCGCACACTCAACGGGAGACCTAATGTTCTGCGGGCAACCATTATGCAGGAGGCGGTATTATCAGGCGAAACCGCAGATTACACACTAACAGTTCTAGAAACCAATCTGGACGACTGCAATCCCGAATGGCTGGGTACATTGCTGGACGACCTGCTGGAAGCCGGGGCTCTGGATGCATGGCAGACGCCCATCATTATGAAAAAGAACCGTCCGGCGATCAAGCTCTCTGTTCTGGCTGCTAATAACAACGTGCAAAAATTTCGTGAGCTGATCTACCGTTCAACGACCACCTTCGGCATCCGTTCATATAGTGTGCAGCGCTCAGAGCTGGAACGCGAGTTTATCGAAGTTAAAACACCCTGGGGACAAGTACCGATCAAATGTGGTATCCTGGATGGCCGAACAATCACCTGTGCTCCTGAACACGATGCCTGCGCCCGTCTGGCCGCAGTCAATGGCTGCACTGTCAAAGAGGTCAGCACAGCCGCAATCAGAGCCTCAGCAAGATAAAAGTTCAGAGGTCAAAGTTCAGAGTTCGGTATGGAGCGGTTAACTTGCGAACCATTTTACTGAGACGACCGGAGGGATACGGTCGGTGGTTGTCAAGAGATCTGGCAACGTAGCAGAGCAGCGCGGTTCGGTTTAGTCGAATCACTCGATTATATCGAATCACTCGAAAAACAACGCTTCAAAAATATAGGCTTCTGCGCTTTTAATTTTTAGCGATCAGCGTTAAAAAAATTACAAGCGCAAAAGATTCGCGGGCAATATTTGTTAAATAATAAGTTTGGTTGCGACTGAAAGCCCGCGTTAGAACAATTTTTCACTCTTGATGTTTACAAGTAGGCAAAGTATACTATACTGTAAAAGAGGGAAGTTCAGACCAACACTAAAAAAGGAATTTTATGAACAAAGAAGCACTTAATTTATTGAAAGGGCTGGTTGCACTGCCAACACCTACCGGATTTGAAGAGAATGGCATGCGCCTGCTGGGAAATTATCTGAAGGACGCAGGCATCAAGGATATTAACTTTGATGTTCATGGAAATCTTAGAGCATCTCTGAACAAGGAGGCACCTCTGAGAGTAATGATCGAGGGTCATTGTGATGAAATAGGCTTTATGGTGCAGTACATTGATGATGACGGTTTTTTATATATGTGCGCGCTGGGTGGGGTGACCACACAGACAATTGCCTCAGAGCGCATCATTATCCAGGGCAAAAACAGTCCTGTCTACGGAGTTTTCGGGGTACGTCCTCCGCACTTAATGACTGCAGATCAACGAAAAAAACTTGCACCGCAGAAGATGCGTGATATCAAGGTTGATATTGGAGCAACCAGCAAAGATGATGCCCTGAAAATGGTTGATCTGGGCAGTCCGGCTGTGATTGATGCCGGCTGGCATGAGTTGGGAAACAACCGCGTAGCCTGTCGCGGTTTTGATAACCGTATCGGGGCTTTCATTGTTACTGAGACAATGCGTCGGCTGGCCGGCAAAAAACTGAATGTCGCATTGCACATGGTTGCCAGTGTCCAGGAGGAGGTTGGTCTGGTTGGTGGACAGACAACCGCATACGATATAAATCCTCATATCGGCCTTTGTGTTGATGTCACATTTGCCTCTGATGCTCAGAAAGAAGATAAAAAAATTATTGGTGACATCAAACTGGGTGCTGGCCCCACCATTGCGGTTGGGCCGACATACCATAAAAAGCTACATAAGCATGTTGTAGATAATGCGAAAAAGGCGAAGATTGAGCTACAGACTCAGGTGCGCGGGCGTGGCAATGGAACCTGTGCATGGGCAATGCGTCTTTCACGTTCAGGTGCTGCAGTTGCACAGATCAGCATTCCGCTCCGATATATGCACAGTCCGGTTGAGGTAATTTCACTTGATGACGCATCACAGGTTATTGATACCCTTTGTGCTGCGATTGAGAGTATGCCGGCTGACATGAACTTAATTCCCGATGGTCTGGATTAAAAAATGCAGTTTGCGGTCACTTACCTGATGGACCAGCTGGTCCCAAGTGAAACCTTCATAAAGAGGGAGCTGGAACAACTGCGAAGACGCAACTGGCCTATATACTCACGGTTTCTTAAAGGGGGCCGCAGCCAGTTGCATTTCAGGTTTTTCAGTTGCCCTGAAGGGTTTCGGGTGCGTTTCATCAAAGCCGCCTTTGCGCGCATATCAGAGGAAATTTTCCGTTCACCGGTTGTATCTCTTCGTATTATCAAACGGCTGCCGCAAGTGGCCTGTCTGATCAGGAAAATGGTAGACACGGACACGAAAGTGATCCACTCTCAATTTGCAGGCATAACCGCCGACCTCGCCGGAATTGCCGCCAGCACACTTGGGATCAACTGGACCTGTTCCATACATGCAAATGACATATATTGCACCCCTGTCGGACTCATTAAACGACGGCTTCGTTCAGCAACTGGAATTGCGGCTTGTTCGCAGCAGGTTGCAGATGCCACTGCAGCCGCTGGAATTCCGAAAGCCAGAATCAGGCTCATACATCACGGACTGCCACTCAACGATTTCCGCATCAACACGATCCGACTGGAAGAATTCATTTTTACAGCCTGTCGACTTACTGAGAAGAAGGGTATTGATACGCTTCTCAGGGCATATGCAATCCTGCTTGAACGCGGCATAAAAGTGCCCTGTATTATAGCGGGGACAGGGCCTGAACTTCCGAAATTAAAAAAGCTTTGCAGTGCTCTGAACCTAGGAGGTTGTGTATTCATCAAAGGGTGGCAATCCGAGGAGGAAACACGCAGTCACATAAGAAACGCAATCTTGACTGTGTTACCTTCCAGATGCACAAAAAGCGGAGACAGGGACGGCATTGCCAACATTCTGGTTGAATCACTGGCACTCGGAACCCCGGTCATAACCACAACTGCAAGTGCGGCTCCCGAGTTCATCCAAAACGGTAAAAACGGCATTCTGATTGAGCCTGATAATCATTTAGCCCTTGCCGATGCAATAGAAAAGACTTTAAAATCAAAGTCGCTCAGAGAGCTCCTTATCAAAAACGGGCGTAAGACAGCAGAATCGGTTTTTGACGGCGCATCCAACATCCACAAACTCGAAGCCCTTTTTGCAGATGCAGTCGTAACACCCTTATAGCAACTAAAGCAGCGGAGGCAGCACACCAGATGAAAAAATGTATTTTTATAATACTGTTTTGCGCAGCACTCACCTTGACAAACGGCTGCTTTGACCCATTTTACAGCAACCCTTATTTTAAAGTGGATGAGTCATCGCTCAACTGGCTTGAAATTTATTATAAACCTGTAGCAAGCAAGCAACTGGTGCGGGTGCGGCTGGACGGAGGCGGAGTTATCAAGATCAGGGAGGGATCCAGCCCGTTGGTAGGAGATGTATTTGCGCATGACAACCGGAATGAACGCTGGGAGGATATCCGGGACTACCAACTGACTATATCCAAAGAAGAAGTCAACCGCCTGTTTCAGGAATTAACTAACAACGGACTCTTTCTGGAACAAAAAAAATCTTCTGAATCACCGGAAGGCACCGCCATAATGGCTTTCGGCAATATTCAGAATCACACTATATACTCAACAATCTATGAGCCAGACCTGTATGAACACCTGAATGCACTTGTTCTGATGTTTTATCATCCGAAACCAAAAAGCCGAAGGTAGGTCAATGCGACAATCCGTTATATTCAGCTTATTATTCTTTGCCTGTTTTATCTGCCGGGGGGAGCACCTCTTTGTCGGAATCATGGAGACAGAGGATTACAAAAGTCTTGAACTAAGTATTTCGGCATTCGCAAATGCCTCGAGGACCCCCGAAATTAAAGAGCTATTACCTGAAAAGGGAGCTCAGCTGACAGCACTGCCGGTGTTTTCGGGCTTCGACAGGAATAAGCGCATCCGCATAATCCAGACCATAGATCCTGACGAACCGCTCAGCGATATAAATCCGGCTAACATTGCAATACTTCCTATCATAGATGGTGGCAAAGCCATCGAAAAAATTCTGAAAACAACCTACAAAAGCCGTTCATACTGGCGTTCAGATATTAACATCTATGAGAACCCATCCTCAACCAAAAACTTTAATCTTGTTGCCGTGGCCAAAGCGGGGCGTTACCTCCTGACTTCAAGATCCAAAGGTGCACTTCTGTGGGCCATTAAACACACTAAGCTGATTAATGCGGCACCGCTGAAGCAAAAAGGCGCACTAAAATTTCTGATCAATCCGCAAAGAACCGCAGCTGTTATAAATGCAAAGGCGAACCCAACCCTGCTCCCGATATTTAAGCCGATTGAGATATTGCAGGAGCTGAAGATGTGCACACTTGCTATCACTATTGACAATCAGAGACTAACCGTCACGGCAGATGCCACACCCCTTGCGGGCACACCCCTGACAACTCTTGCCAAAAATTTGAATAAGCCGGATGAGAGCCTGCTCAACAGCGTGCCCCCTGGGGCATTTCTTTCATCCATCTCAAAATGCACTGAACCTGAGATATGGAATAGATTTTCATTGAACCTGCAGGATTATGTTGTTCCTGCTTTTACAGCGCTTAATCAGAGGGCGCTTTTCACAGGTGAGAGAATGCAATACCTGGCTCCCACTCCTGACAGGAAAGGTCTCGTTTTTGTTCAGGTTGAAACGATCAAAGATGCAGTAAATCTTCAAAGATCTATTACTAAACTCGATAAATTAATGCCGCAAGACTCTCAAGTAGTTCTGAAAAAAATTACACCTCCGAAAGACAGTTCTGTAACGAGCTACGAAGTGCATATCAAAAAGGATGATAAAAAAAGTGAAACCTACGCAATTAAAGCAATTGCCTCCCTGTTTATAGAGCACGCCAATCTTGAACTTACGATAAAAGAAGACAAGCTTATTACTGTACTCGGTCGCTCTGGTAGCATTAAAGCTGTTATTGAAGGGATGCCGGGTTCACCCAGGAACCTCTCACTGCTTAAAGAGATTCACATAAGAAACGATGATCTTGACGAATCTATTCTAACCGGAACAAAACTTCAACTTTCAAAGCTCGTGCGGTTCACGGCCTCAATAATTCCGAATATCACAAAGCAGCAGCTGGACATTTTACCGTTGGGTGGATACGGATCAACTTTTGGACTTTCAAAAAAGCGCACCGGATCAATCAAAGCTTCTTTCCAGATTTCTGCAGACGAAATTCACGCACTCAAGAGCATAGGAACCGATGGACGTGAACTAATGCAGAAGCTGCTGATATCTATGCTGATGAAGCGCATTGAAAAGGTAAACGAGTCTTCGAAGGAAAAAGACGATTCTGAAGAGAAAGCTGGTTGATGCGACTACACCAGGTAAACACAATCGACCCACAGATTCTGCGGAAGACCCGAAAATAATTTTGTTTAAGTTCCACCCCGTTATGGCTAAAAAAAAGGGTGCGTAGTGTGTCTTTGCGTTGCTGGTTTTGAGGTAAAAAACGGGGTGCGTTGCGTGTCTTTGCATCGCATATTTAGGTCAATCCAAAGGTTTATGTTGTACGCTGCACTAGCGTTGTGAGAACTCACAACCACACCAGGACTGTCGATAGAGATTATACTCCTTGCTCAGCTGCAGAGAGTGCTTAAAGCCATCCTGTTTCTTAAAGTTAATGTCAAGCCATGTCGCAGCAGATATACCTTTGCCGATCTTTGAAATCTGCTCTGAATTCTTATGCGGGCTGACAGTCAGTGTGGTTGTAAATGCATCAAAACCGAGCTTTAGCATGTGGTCGTATGTTCTTTTAAGAGAGTACTCAAAGCAACGTTGACAGCGCAAACCCCGCTCAGGTTGCTTCTCAAATCCCTTTGCAACCAGATCAAGCCAGCAGGCATGATCGGTCGCGTCCACATGCAGATCGATATCAATCATCTTTGCGAGTCTGATCACTTCATCAAGCCGCTTAAGATACTCCTCCTGTGGAGCAATATTTGCATTGGAAAAAAAGAGTACGGGCGCGTGCCCAAGCTTTCGCAACACCTCAGCGCAATGTGTGGTGCAGGGTGCGCAGCATGTATGTAGAAGTACGTTCATAACTAAATCAATTTCCGATAACAGGCAACATTTTTCGCTTATTCAGCATGTCTATGTTTTCCACAAAAACACGCAAAAAGTGGTTCTTCCGAATTTTTTATGGTTCAAAGAAATATTTTGCAAGTTGCGTGGCGGGGTCACGGCCCCCGCCCTACAGCTTTACAGAGATCAAAGCCTTTACTGTAGCTGAGGTCCTTGACCTCGGAAGGGTTACCCACACAAAAACAAGAATAACCAAACTTAGATGCATTCCATAAAAATCGAGGAAGAACCAAAAAGAGCTGCTATGCGTAGGTGTGCATGCCGCTAAAAATTCGCGACAGATTGATCCAGGTTAAAGTCAAGACAACAAACAACACTCCAATCCACAAGAAAGCCGCCAGCAGGCGCGGTTTGCGGACTCCATAGTTTAACCTCAGGTGGAAATATACCCCATAGGCCATCCAGGTAGCTAGCGACCACGACTCTTTAGGATCCCATTGCCAGTAGTGTCCCCAACAGAGCTTGCCCCACAAAGAACCAAGAATCAGACCGATTGTGATCAGCATAAATCCAATTGAGACAGTCTGACGGGATGCCATATCAGCACCGGCCAGCTCGACTTTTGTCAGATTACTTTTAAACATTGGTAGCGACATCAGAGCGGCGCGGGCCAGCATAATATAGCCGGCCACATAGCTACCCACATGCGGAACAAATAGTGGACTCTGCAGAGCTGGTGGCAGGCGACGCACCTCTTCTCCGAAAACAAAGCCAACGGGAACGAGAATTATCAAACCCAGAATCGCATCCTTAACGGTTGTATCAATCCCATCTTTGATACGGCTGATTTGCGTGAGAGGCCATAAAAAGGCGGCCATACAGAGAAAAAACTCAAAGAGGTTCTGCATCGGTGCATGCTGGGTGTGAATACCGCGCCAGACAACCGAAGCCACAGCTGCCAGAAAACCGGCAAACCAGAAATATTGAGTCAGCGTCTTTCGTTTAAAACCGCAGGCAGTCAGTGCTGCTAAAAAGAATACCATCGTAAGATAGATCAAGCCGCCCTGCAGTGAAAATTTGATATCCATTATTTCACCTCCTGATTGACGGACAGGACAGGCATTTTAACTCTAAAGAGTTTTATGGCGAAAAGCAGAGTTCCTACAAAGAGCATAACATATCCGGCATAGACCGCCCGAAGGCCGGGATCGCGAATAAACTGCAGTACGGTATAGGTAACCGGCTGCCCCCAGCGGTTCTGACTCTGTCCCCAGCTCATCTGATAGATGTAATAGCCTCCGACATAAACAGGATAATTGACGATTATATTCTTAACATAAGACTTTTTATCCGGCTCGGATATCGTGACTCGACTACGATACTCTTTTATGGGAGGCATACGTCCATTGCTCTGATCCTGATCACTGCTCTCGTAGTAGTTTATGATGAATTTATCCAGCTTGACCGTGAAGGGGAGCCTGCCAACATAGTTTGTCAGATAAGCACCCTCCCATAACGCGTTCATGACATCACCATCCACCAGAGCCATGGAGCCCTTCAGCGGCAAAGCATCCTTGACAAATTTTGGTTCAACCTGACCCCAGAGCCAGCCGCAGACCACACATGCGCACCCAAGATGCAGTAGAGCTGAATCAAAACGCTTCCTGAAAAGAGTCATAATCCCACGCACAACCAAAAGTAGAGCGACCAATGCGGAAAATCCCAGCGCCGGCGGAGTTGACATTAACTTAATGGATCTCTCCGACCCAAAAAATGCCAGGACAATTGAACCTGCAGAAAGTATTCCGCAGATGCAAACTGCCACATCCGTGCCGATCAATTTATTTAATATTTTTTTCATATATATATATGTTGTTTGTCTGATGGTGAATACAACTCACTTTGAAGCATATCCGCTGCAGCTCATTATATTCGCCGTAGGATCTGTGCGCAGACCCTGTCTGCGCTCACAAACGTGCAACCCCGTTACACATCAGGCCGACAGAGTCGGCCTGTTAAAAGCGGCAACCCGTCTTCGTCCCGCAAGCGGAACTACGCCGTGGCACGGCAGATTGCCGCACTCCAGAGCCTTCGGCGGACAGAGAGCAACGCTATGACCATGCGCCCTAGGTGCGCTTCATCGCATCCAGCTCAAGCTCAACCAGGAGATCCTCACGGCAGACATCCGCCACAATATTAATTAACGGCAGGTTCTCAAGATTATTCTTCTTCAACCACTCCTTCTGAATATCCAAGTATTCAGGCTTTTTCAAATACATAATCGCGCGAGTAGTATCGCTCCAATCCATATCGCGAGATTTCAGGATGCCCTCAACCACATCCATAGTCAGCTGAATCTGCTTCTCCACATCACCGACAAATGCTGTATCGCCACCTGGCTCAATGCTTGCAGAGCCGGAAACCAGCAGCGAACGGTAGTCAGGTGAGCCAATTTCCACAGCACGACTGAAAGAACTGCCATATTCCAGAGCAGCACACTGCAATGGAGATGTCACCGGAATAACGTAGGTCGAGTCGTCCTTAGGTTTGACTGCGATGGCGCAGGCAGTGAAAGCAGCGCCATAGATATTAGCTGCACCAATACCTGTGCTGGCGGGAACCAAGCCATCATAGACCTTGCGGGAACGGAAGAATGCATCACGGGCACGGTTAAAGGAATCGTACCAATCCAGAATATCATCCATATAAAGCCAGGTTCTGGCCAAATCGTCAAATGTCATATCCGCATCCTTAAGGGCATCTTCCACGCATTCAAAGACAGCGGTTGTCTGAGCCTCACGCGAGACAGTTAAATCAGGCGGAAGGATGCCGGTCAGCAGACAGTACTCGGCATGTGCATCCTCGTAACACATACCAACCGTGCAACCGTTACGCTTAATAAGGCGCGGCTCATCAACACCATCAACCATAAAACGCTGATAGACGGGTGGTAACTCCCCCTTGCCGCCGCACAGCCACATCTGCGGAGTATCGGTACCTTTAGCCCCTACGCACAGATCTTTCAATTGATCGGGAGTCCCCCAACCCATCAAAGAGAATACACGTCCCTGCGGAATTTCAGGTAACCCTTTTTCCACATCTATAATTCCGTTATCTGTGATGCGAACTATCCCACCATTCTCTATTTTTACAATGTCCATACTACTTTCCCCTAGTTTGATAAAATATACTCTTCAAGTGCCTTTAATTCGTCTGGTTGCAGTGACTGAGTAATGCCATGTATATCGTCTGGATTGCACTTGGTTAACACCTCTGAAATTGTCATAGCCCTGCCGTCGTATAGATATGGAGCCGTACGCCAGATTTCCACCAACGCTGTTGTATCAAATTCGCGTCCTTTTTCATTACCTACACCAAGTCCCAGATCGTATTTCTTGAAATTAGTAAACAACACCTGGCCGCCTGGTCCACTTTTCGAGATTGGATGACAATGAGCGCAGCCAGCACTGAAAAATAATTTCTTGCCCTTTTTGGCTTCTTTTGAAAGCGTTAATTTGCCTTTGCCGGATTCCATCAAGCCTTTACTCAAAACAAGGTAAGGGCTGGGAACAGGTTTGAGAGATCTAACGTAGGCATCAATACACTCCGCATCCTCCTCAGGCCGCACAACAAATTGAATATGGGTCAAACCCTTACGATTGCAGGCTTCCATATTTGCGCGTATACCGGTCACCATCGTCGGGGCGGTTAAATGAGAGTAAACCATATTTTTGGTCTGTTTGGGATTACCGGTGCCGTCATTAAGCAGATCCCAGTTAAGTGAATCGGAGCGTCCATCCGGATGGCAGCTGGCACAGCTCTGCCATTGCTGAAAACACATAGAACCATCGTTCCAAAGCATTTCGCCACGGCGTACTGGGTCCTTGGTCAAATCGATCTTATTGCCAAGGGGCAGATCGACAACCTTGGGTCTCTCCGAATCAAACTTCAGCTTTACCAGTTTATCCGAGTAATATAACGAAACATACAGCCAGTCCTTTATCGCAATCACCCCGCGCGGTCCATTTCCGTTCAAGCGGATACGGTGTCGAATGGAAACGAGGAAGGAGAGATCATTGGGAACTGCATCGGAACCGTATGTAACCTCGGTCACCTTCTCACCTTTAGCTGCTTTGTTGAGGCGATCATGCAGTGCAATTCTATCAATAATGCTAACTTCGCTTGTACCGGCATGAGTTACAAAAAGATATTTTCCGCAAGGGGATGTGTCAACGCCCCAGGGGTTAGCCGCACCCAGATCAACATCATCCAGTAGAACGGTATTAATGTACTCACCGCTTTTGCCATCGAGGATACTCAGGCCGGCGGTATTCATCCAGCCGCGTTCCAGCTGGGTAGTAGGCAGCTGATAACGTCCAAAGGTGTGAGTCACATAAATCACGGCGCCGTCAGGAGTCGCGCATATTCCACGCACACCTGTGCTGCCATTGGGGAGCATGGTCTCTTTCACAACCGTATCTGTGCTGGTATCAATCACAGAGACCGCGGCGGCCACTATATCATCAGTTGCGCGGGTAGCGGGAAGGTGGTTGACAACGAAAAGAAGTTTTTGATCTGCCCCGAAAGCCAAAGCATGTGGTTCACGGAGGACTCTGATGGTTTTTTGCAGCTGCATCGTAGCGGCATTGACCTTGACAACAGCGTTGTTGTAACGACAGGCAACATATACACTTTTGCCATCTGCCGACACAACGGGGGAGATGGGGGTATGTCCGACACTAACAAAGCCCAGCACACTGCCGGTATCTGAAATTTTAAACAGCTTTCCGGAAAAACCGCCACAGCAAACATAGAGAGTTCCATCAGCAGCGACTGCAATGCCACCGGGATTGGCGGCAAGCTTGATTTTGGAGACAACTTTGCTGGATGCGACATCTATAACAATTATTTTTTTTGATGTTGCCGCAGTCACATAGATGCTTTTTCCATCTGGTGAGGTTTGCATATATTCCGGAGATATATAGTCCACTGCAAGGCACGCCATACAAAATGACATGCTTAACACAAATGCTTTTAATAAAATTTTATTCATACTTCCAGCCTCATTCAAACAAACAAAAAAACCAAATTGAACGCTTTTGAGAGATAAGCTCTATCAAAAAATGAAATTGCAGAATATTAGCACACATTTCCCGTTTTGAACAGAGTGTTGAAGCTCCCCCTTTTTGCCCCTTTTTTATCAATTTTGCAGTCAGGGTATCCTGATTATCATATTACTCTACAGTTTAACCAGCCTCCCATAGCCAGATTGATAAAGATACCAAAACCAAATCAACCGTATAACGATATCTTAATCCGCCCCCCGGGACAAGTCCTAATATAAGCATAATAGAGATGAATTAGTAATGGAAAATTGAGAATTGAGAAGATAAATCAGGATCTTCGTTGATTTTTATGGAACACGTCTAAGTTTAGGGGTCTTCCGCAGAATCTGTGGATCAATTGTTGATGCCGGGTGTAGTCGCATCAGCAGTGCCTATGTACATCGTTGAAAGCGAATCTCCAAAACCCAGGGTGGGGATATAGGAAAAAGAGATTTGAGTATACGAATACGTATACGGAAAAAGGGCGCAATTAAAACGTCATGCGCCACTTGACCGTTTCGCTCTTTTCAGGGGTGATCGAAATCTTCACGCCGCCGTTGGTCACTTCGCCGATCTTCATATTGTTATCGCCGCACTTCGCTGACGTTGGAAGGAACGTCCCAGACGCGGGCAATGCGATGCGAAGTTCATACAGATCCCCTGCAACGACCTTGCTCTTGCCGCTGAAGGTCTTTGTCGCGGCATCCCACTTTGCTTCAATCACATCGACAAGCCCCTGCGTGATGTGGCGTGATGTGCTTACCAGCACAGGGTGTTCCGTCAACTCCTGCACGGCTATAATCCGGCACGTCCCGCCGGAAAGGGTCTGCTTGAGCGTCCCCGAGAAAGGTGCGATGAACGTTTTGGCCCAGAAATCGAAGCCCACATATGTCTTTGACTTATCCAGACCCAATTTGCCCATGTCATATTCGATCGTCGCCTTTTCCTTCTCCGCCCAGTTAAACAGGCCAATGACGCTCATACGATCATTGCTCGCAAGCCAGATGCGAGGCTGGTTCGTCTCGAGGTAGTCCACGGGTCGCGCCTCGCAATCGTGTCCGGGCAGACAGCGCTTCAGCATGTCAAGGCGTTCCGGCTGAAGCTTGTCATACCGCTCGCTGGATGTGTGCATTCCGCCGGAGACCGCCAGCCACGAACACATCCACCTGGCCTTTTCGATCGGGTTGCTCTTGCGAACGTAGACTGGATCCGGGTCGTTGTACCAGACGCGGCCGTTGAGAAAGTAGAGATTCGAGCCGTGCCATGGGCCCCTGCTCAGGTTACCCCAGTCGCCACGTGAGGCCTTGCCGTTGTCAGGGCCGATGCGCATCGCATCGATCATGTCAAACGCCGGCCCCATCGATCTCATATTCTGCGAGACGTTGCAGCCCAGGACCAGTGCCTCGGGTGCCTCTTCCTGAGCGATCTTCAGGCACTTACGGTAGGCCTGAACCTGTGTTTTATCCGGATCGTAAAGTTTTACCTTTCCGAAAGCCTCGAAGTCTTTCTCCTTGTAGAATGTATTGACGTAGATGTTGTACGTAGCCAGACCTGTATGCATGCCGTCGATCTTGAAATAACGGTAGCCCCAGTCGTAGATACGCTTGATTCGCTGACGGATGAAGGCCTCTCCCTTCGGGCTGGTCGAATCGATACATGTGCCCGACCAGCGTCCGTCGTGAAAGGGCGTTCCATCGGGATTCTGCACGAAGATAGCCTTGTCAAAATAGGGATTATTGAGATTACCGGCCCAGGGCATGAACCATATTCCAGCGACCATGCCGTGAGATTGAATCATTTCTGCCGTGTGGGCCATGCCCTCTGGGTAATTCCCTTGCGAGTCGACGAAACACTTCCACGGGCCGGTCTTCTTAAACCTGCCCTTGTGCTTAAAACCCTTCGGAAGCGGAGCCTGCCACCCATCGTCAATCTGCATCACGTTAAGACCGAAGGGTTGAAGATTCTTCTCGGCAAATGTGGTGTTCGCCGTGATCGCTTTCTCACTCGATGCGCGACTGTGATACCAGGTGCAGTAGACGTTGGGCCTAGGCCGCAACTTGATGTTGTAATGTTTTACGACAGCATCGGCATAGGCCTCAAGGCCAAGACGTCCGTCTGCAAAATAGCCGATCAGGAGTGTCTCGGTCCCGCGCGTCTTTCCGGGATTTACCCGCATCCTTCCAAAATCGACCTTTGCATCGATTACCGCCTTGCCGTCTGCAGCCTTCGGAAAGAAAATGCCTGTGCCCTGCTCGTGGGTCAACCATCCGCAGACCACGCTCCTTCGCGTGTCAGGATCGGCAAGGACGCTGAATGCGTAACTACCCTTTGCGCCGGAAACCGGTGTCAGGCCACCTGTTCCCAGGACCTTCGCCTTGTCCAAGGACACGCCGCAATCAGCCTGGAGGCTGAGAAAATCAAACTGGTTGTAAATGACTGCCTCGACCCCGTTGTTCGTGACAGTTGTGTGCACTTGGATGAAAGGCGAATTCGGATAGATCGTAAGCGTCGTGATCCATCCATTTTCATGTGTAAGTTCCAGGACGTTGCCTTCACCCCACTTGTCATGCCTAGATGTATTCATCCGGGACTTTGCGATTCTGCTCGAAAAGTTCATTTTTGGAACAAAAAGGACGCCCGATGGTTTGGAGGTGATTGAAATACCTTGATCCTTCAATTCCACCTTCAGAAGTTCATTCTCGATCGTCTGTGCGCGAAGAGATACCGCACATGCGGAAATAATAATGCTTATGATTGCTATGTTAATTTTATTCATTTTGTTACTCATTTTGTTTTTCTACTTGTGTCATGAGACAGCGTTTTGCTTGCGTCCTTTTTAAACGTACGCCATAGAAACCCAGATGAAACCCCGCCCTCCGCTCATGCCGTATCCGAGATTCGCGTCCTTCACTGCACCCGTCGATCTGCATGGGGCAAACTTGTTACCGGTGTAAATTTCCCTCTTTTAAGAGGGACAACGTATACTTTATGGACAGTCGGGGTCAACCCTTAAATGGTTACCCTGCGCTATACTCATCAGCGATGCCAAAGCCTTGTCTCTCTTCTTCGCTAGAACCTATTCGAAAAGGTCTTTTAGAACAGAACGTCCCAATTCTTTAGGTTCCTTTTTCCTTCGGTTCTGCTGAAAAAGTCTCAATTTGCAGTCGGGACGGAGCCCGACCCTCCAGAATATTCAAGTAACGCTTATTTTCTGAGACTGGAGGGACGACCTCCATGTCGTCCAATCGACTTTTTCAGAGGAATACCCGAAAGTAATTTTGCTTAAGTTCCATCAGTCAGCTTCATCCAAACCGTATCCGTAAAACCATTCTTCAACGTGGCTTGCCGCCCATAACACCCCCAGCCCGGTAAATAGGTCCAGTCGCGGTTGATATGCAATGCCTGACGCTGGGAGTTTCCGGTGATCACACGTTGATCGCTGTCATCAATGCTCAGCTTATGCGGCTCGGTATACATGGCAACCCGGACCGCCTGTGTTTTACCATCGGACTCTACCCGCAGGTGGCTCTTTGCTCCCTCGCGATAGAGTTCAGCCCAGTTAAAATACTCACGGGCGGCGCGGGATAGTGTGAAGTCCGGATGTAGTTGAAATTTGCATTCTTGTAGAGCTTTATATCCTTTTCCGCCAGTTCGCCGTTTACCCAGACACGACCCACACTGTAAACCCCGTCAAAGCGCAGCAGTATGCGCCCTCCGGCAAACTCCTCAGGAACTGCAATCTGCTTTTTATAGGGATACTCCTTGTCACGTTCAATACGCAGCCCCTGCATCCAGGGCTCTGCTGGCACTTTTACATCACTCCACCCCCTTTGGATCAACACTGTTTTTCCAGAAATCCTCAGGCGGAGTGAGGGTGAATTTCCAGTTTCCATTGAGCGATACTACCGACTGCGTAACACCGGCTACCTGATCTGGCAGCGGAACAATCACCGGACGCGACCACCAACCGGCAAAAGACATACAGGGAACAGCTACAGCCAGAAGCACTCCCGATAACCACGATTTCTTGTGATTTTTCATTATGTTATAAATCCTTATTATTTCCATGTACTGCCCTCATTATTTCAGATATCTGAAAATACGACAACCGTATTCAGCGCAAAAACAGCCATTCAAAAAATCAAACAAAATTTGGTTGCTTCGCAGAAATGGTTGTGGGACAATAGAATTGTTTGGAAAAACAACGGGAGATGCGACTATGGAAAAGGCGAACATGCGGATCATGCTGGGCGGCGTGCGAGGCTCGGCCTGTGTGTCTCATCCCGATTACAACCGGTATGGAGGCGCCACGACATCTGTGCTCGTTGATGACGGGCTCGGCACACGCATCGTGTTCGACGCAGGCACCGGCCTGCAAACACTAACACCCTTCATCTCTGATGCCAATGCGGCTTGCCCTGTGTTGATGCTCTTCACGCATTACCACTTGGACCATCTGATCGGCCTCCCCTCTTTTGCCCCGATGTACAACCCCGACTGGCACATTATCTTTGCGGCACCGACACGCGAAAACATCACTCCTGAGATCGCGCTGCAGCGGCTCATCACCGCCCCCTTCTGGCCTTCACAGATGCGAGCACACCGGCAGTTTCTCTCACTGCCTGTCCCTTGCAACGATACCCCTTACCGTCACGGAGGCTTCGACATACGCTGGTGTGCCTTACACCACCGCAACGGATGCCATGCCTACCGTCTTGATGTCCGCGACACCGGTGCATCAATGGTCTTTGCCACTGATTTAGAATGGGCAGCATCGGATGCGAACGAACGTGCCGCCCTTTTCAAACTCTGCCGCGAACCCAGACCAGCCGACATCCTGATCATGGAAGGGCATGCCCCCTCCGCCCGCTTTACTGATTGGGGCCACAGTACCTGGCTGGAAGCCGTAGAGGTGGCACAAGCAGTCGGCGCTCATCAACTGGTGATTACCCATCACGGGCCTGCAGATACCGACAACGACTTGTCACAGCGGGAGAGGGAATTGAAGGTTCTCCTACCCTCTGCCCGTTTGGGGTATCAGGGACTGCAACTGAATTGGCAACGCCAGAATGACTAACGCGGGCTTCGCCTGCAACCCAATATCCAACAGCCAACAAGGAATATCCAACCGAACAAGTAACAATACTCTTCGCAGTTTGTGATCACGAATGAACACGAATCTGCACTAATCAGGAACTAATTGAAAACATGCTTCTTTGCCTAGCGAATATACTTAGCGTAAAATGCATCTCTCCTTGGAAATTGGAAGTTCCTTGTTGGATATTGGATATTCTACTGAAAGGACACAAACCGTGCCTCATCTTTCTTTCCCGTACACACAAGTCCCCGGCGATGAGTCTCTCTACAGCCCCGGGGTGCGCTTCAACGCGCTGACCGAAGCCTCCTTCGCGACCTTTAATCCGTCGGTCCTCGGACTCGGCGATGTCGCATGTAAAGGCAATTATGTGCAGGCTATGGTGGCCTTCTTTGATCTCGAAGGCTTCACCGATTTTTGCAGTCAGGTGGAATCACACCTCGTGATTCCGGAATTTCTCTCCCGCTACTTAAAGTGGCTGTTTCAGCAACTTGCCGGGGAATTCAAGGAGGGGTCGGACGGCACAACTGTTCGTCTATGGGGCAGTTTACCCTTCTACGCGAAATTTCTGGGCGATGGCATCCTTTTCATGTGGGACACCGATTTGTGTCAGGGGGTTTCCGGCAGAGTCAACATTGCCCAGAGCCTGTTGGCAATCACCGATCTTTACTGCACCACCTTTCTGGCGGAGATACGCAAGGCAGTCAGCAAACCACCCTGCCGTCTGCGGTGCGGCATCGCGCTCGGACAGGTAATTTCCATCGGAGGCGGCGCAGACTACGTGGGGTCATGCATCAATGTGGCCTCACGCCTTCAAAAGCTCGGCTCGCTTTCGTTCGCCATCTCCCGCCGAGGCTTCGATCTCAGCACCTCACCGGAGCAGGAAGGCTCATTGCGCTCGTTCCTCTTACTCAAGCGCACCGCGATAAGGAGTATTGGCGAACAGGAACTGGTCTACATCCGCAAAGATGAATTTTCGGCGATGAGCCTGAGCGAGCAGCATCTTTTTCAAGATCCCTGACTAAAACAGCTTTCCTCCGTAATCAAATTGAGCTGATGTAGAATGCGTAAGTCTATTAATCAACGGTCAGTTGTGTTTTCAACATCGCTGTTTTAGAAAAAACGCTGCGCGTTTTAAAAAGGTAAATGAAAGGATACGAGATTGCCATGAAGGGACAAGGCTGACATATTGGATTTGTGCTTAAAGTAATTCGGCCCGCCGGAGGCTAGCCCTCCCGTGAGACGAGGCATAACCGGGCAGATACGGATATGCACGGCTCGCCGGAGGCGAGCCCTCCCGTGAGACGCGGCATAACCGGGCAGATACGGATATGCACGGCACGCCGGAGGCGAGCCCTCCCGTGAGACGAGGCATAACCGGGCAGATACGGATATGCACGGCACGCCGGAGGCGAGCCCTCCCGTGAGATGCGGCATAACCGGGCAGATACGGATATGCACGGCACGCCGGAGGCGAGCCCTCCCGTGAGACGCGGCATAACCGGGCAGATACGGATATGCACGGCACGCCGGAGGCGAGCC
>Ga0307990_1000827_pt1 | contig 26847 bp, 19 predicted proteins | sample EllFjometagen129_FD_203168 | JGI IMG/M metagenome (GOLD analysis project Ga0307990, IMG submission 203168) | Marine microbial communities from Ellis Fjord, Antarctic Ocean - #129 | ecosystem: Environmental > Aquatic > Marine > Unclassified | place: Southern Ocean | collected 2014-10-08
CACAGCCATCAGTTCAGGACGATACCATTCACGATAAAAGCGACGCAAAGATTCATAATCACAATTATCAACAATTTCCATTGTGCCTATTGGCAGCCGATTTGCATATTGTGAGTTGTGAAAAATCCTGGGTAGATACTCACGCATCATACGATCCTGAGCACCTTGTCCCATGCGCCATTCTTCGTGAATCACACCGCGCTCAGCATCAATTTCTTCATCTTCGAAAGAAACAAAATTTGCCCAGTCATGCAATACCAGCAGACCGTTTTCCAGCATTTCTTCATCATCCAACGCAATGGTAATTCCATAAACGGTTTCATCGAATGAAGTGTATGCATTCACGTCTGCACCGAACTTCATCCCGGTTGATTCCAAATAATTAATCAATTCATGTTTCGGAAAGTTTTTGGTTCCGTTAAATGCCATGTGCTCACAAAAGTGTGCAAGCCCTTGTTGGTCTTCGTCCTCTAAAACAGATCCGGCATTAACCACTAAGGTAAGTTCTGCCCGATTTTCAGGTTGTGGGTTGGATTTTATGTAATAATCCATTCCGTTTTCAAGCGTTCCGTGGGTGATGCTTTCATCAAATGGTAGCTTTTCGTTTAGATTGACTTGTGCTGTCAAGCTGATAGTAACAAGTAGAGCAATTGCTCCTAAAATAATTTTTTTCATAATTTTGATTTTGTGTTGATCATGACAAATGTACATAAAGTTGTGGATATTCAACTTAATAATTTGTTAATGATGAGGAAATGAGGTGGAATGTAACATGAAGTGCTGGAACTGTTTGTTTTCTTTGTGCATCAAGCCAAGTTTGACCCTTCATCAACATTCAGTGCATTACCACAATGTCTGCAAAATCTGGCATCTTTTTCATGCCCCGGAGCATGACATTTCGGACATTTTCTGTGTGTGCTTTTTTGTTTACTCATTTCAACGGTTACAATTCCGGTAGGAACTGCAATAATGGCGTAGCCAAGTATCATGGTAAAACTTGCGATAAATTGCCCAATTGTGGTTTGTGGAGTAATATCACCAAATCCGACGGTGGTAATGGTTACTATTGTCCAGTAAATCCCTCTCGGAATGCTGTCGAAGCCGTTTTCAGCTCCTTCAACAAGGTACATGATTGTTCCCACAATGAGAATAACCATAATAACACCAAACATGAATACGGAAATTTTTGTCCACGAGTCGCGTAGCGCTTTGACAATTAGGTTACCTTGTGATGTATATCGCGTAAGTTTGAAAACACGAAAAAGCCGCAATAATCTGAGTCCTCGGATAATTGCAAGACTGTGTGTGCCGGTAAAAATAAAAGAAAGCAATGTCGGTAAAATGGAAAGCAAATCGACAATCCCGTAAAAGCTAAAAATGTATTTCCGGCTGTGCTTGCTTATCCATACTCGCAGAATATATTCAACAGTAAAAATTACGGTAACAGCATACTCAAATAGTCTCAAGTATCTCCCGTAATCTTTATAAATATCAGATACGCTTTCTAAGAGAACTGCCAGAACATTAAACAGAATGAAAACCAATAAAACGACATCAAACACTTTTCCTGCTTTGGTGTCTGTGTGAAATATGATACGATATAGTTTTTTGCGAATAGTTTTCATTTTCTGTGCTTTAAAGGCATAAAATTAGTAATTTTGAAAAGAATTAAAAGCGAATGAAATGCAATATATAAAAGATATCCGAAAAAATTTTATTGAAGCACAAAAGGTTTTGGATGAATTCATAGCATGTGAAGCAAATTTTGAGAAAATACATGCTGCCGTTGAAGTGATGGTTTCAGCCTTACAAAAAGAAAATAAAATCCTGAGTTGCGGAAATGGCGGGAGCATGAGTGATGCCATGCACTTTGCCGAAGAACTGACAGGTCGGTATCGGGATGACAGAAAAGCACTTGCGGCTATTGCAATTAGTGATCCCGGCCATATTTCATGCGTTTCAAATGATTTTGGCTACGAGTTTATTTTTTCACGTTACCTTGAAGCGCACGGAAAACCCGGCGATGTGTTGCTGGCAATCAGTACCAGCGGAAATTCGCAAAATATTATCAATGCCATTTATGCTGCAAAAAAACGAGGTGTCATTGTTGTTGGACTTACGGGAAAATCCGGTGGTAAAATGGCAAGCCTTTGCGACATTGAAATTCGCGCACCAAAATCTGACTACGCTGATAGAGTGCAGGAAATCCATATTAAAGTCATTCATACTATTATTGGTTTGGTGGAGAAGATGATGGACTTATCAAAGTAGTGATTTGAAATACCAAGTAAAAGCAATTGAAAATTAACTTGTGTGACAAGCTTTACAGCAATAATAGCATCCATTTGATTGTGGATAGTTTTTTTCGCTTCATCTACTGCATTCTGGCAATTTGTAAATTCTCCTAAATACTTCCGGTTTTCTTCTTTTGGAAGATGACTACAGTACTGCGTATGAACTTCATGGTCAACATTGTCCTGTGCATTTTAGTTTACAAAGTATTTCAAAGTTGTTTGGTTTTGGTTTGTAAAGTTTATTTCACCACCGTAAAATTGTGGCTTGTTTTTTCAATGACGAATTGATATGATCCTGCTGGGAGTGAACGAATGTCTATTGTCGTTTGTTCACCGGTAATGTTGGTGCTTAATACATGTTTCCCTTGTGCATCAAAAATATCAGCTTTTAGACTTCTGTGGTTGTTGCTTAAATCAATAGTGATGCTGTTACTTGCAGGATTGGGGTAGATTTGTAATTGATTCAGTGATATATCATTCATGCCGTCGGGGCAGGTTTTTATAAAGACTAATTTTGATGTGGTTTTGCTATTTCCCCAGCCATCAGTAACTGTAATGTCAAGATTAACAAAACCGACTTGATTGCCCACATGATATTCAATAGGAATGGCAATGCACTCGCCCCAATCATGGTTGGATATGGTAACTTCCGGTTCTTCGAATTCCATGATTGTAATGCCATCATAAGAAATTTCTATTGTGCTCGGGCCAATTTCTTTCGGCACGAATACAGGCGGGTAATATATGCTGTCAAATATTTGCCCATTGCTGATATTAACTGTGTATGGAGCAGTTGGGCCTGCAATGTGCAGATATACCTCTGTGGTGTCAAATGCACACATTTCATCGGGTAAGTCAATGTCAACCTCCAAAACATCTGGTTCTGTGTTGCACAAACCATCCATGCCAAGGCTGTCGGTTTTTATAAGCCAACGCTGTTGGGGTGGGTCGTAGCCAATGTTTGAATAGTCATTACCATATCCAGATAAAATAAAACCTCCGTCTGATGTTTGTTTAAACGTGGCAATTTGCTGAGAATGTGATTCTTCATTTGCTGCAAAATAGTTTCTTTTCCAAATAATCTCACCATATTTATTTAATTTCAATAAAAATGCTCTGTCCAACCACGAATTATAATTGTAATTTTTGCCAATAGCATAAATTGTCTCATTGTCTGAAATAATTGAATAAATATGATTTGTGGTATATACACTTCCTGTATGGCTTAACAAATAACTTCTATATAGTTTCTCCCAAACCAGTTCTCCATTTTTATCAATTTTACGAATACATCCATCGTAATAGGTATCAGTCATGGTTTGAATGCCCGGGTAGCTTCCACAGGCAATAATGCAAGAGTCTGGCGTTTCTGCTAATGCTGAAACTGCTCCGTCATTTCGTGAGCCAAACCCGAAATTTTTCTCCCAAACTAAATTGCCTGCAGTATCGGTTTTGATTATATACCAATCGCTTATGCCAGAATAATTTATTGCACCACCTGCATAAATATCTCCATTTGAATGTTTTAGAAGTTTAGATGCATATGAATATGCTGTATTTGTTAGATGTAGCCATTTTAAACTATCCTGTTCTGTAATTTTTGCTACATACAATTGTCCAACATCTTCAATTGTATCCAGATATTGCCCACAAACATAAGTGCTCCCATTTACATCTGAAACAGAATTAAAACATGCTTTCCAAACAGTATCATACAGATAAATCTTTTGTTTAATTAATTCAAAATTTGAATCAAATTGGCTTTGATGAATTCCTCTCATGTTTGAGTTTTTGAGAATTGCAGTCCCACACAGATAAAAACCATCATTTAATTTTTTGAGAGAGCCAGACCAACCTGATCGAATAATCATACTACCATTTTCATATGATTTTTGCCACTCAGTTTCTCCGAACTCATTTATTTTCGATATACACATAATAACATTGAATTGTTCATTTGTATATTCTGAAAGCATATAATAGTTATTCTCTTGTTCAACTATCCCATTTGAGATATGAGAAACAGTATTCTCTATAATTATATTGAATCGCTCCTGAGAAAAAGAAATTTTTAATAAAAAAATATCAATAATAGTAAAAAACTGTATTTCATAAAACAAAGATATTTATAAAAACAATGTGAGCAGAAAATAAATTCTGCTCACATAATAAACTATTGTTTTGTGATTTTCAGAGATTTGCTATTTTTGTAACAATCCTTTATTTCTAGAATGTAAACGCCAGTAGGATAAGAGGAAATGTCAATATTTTTTATTTCCTCCAGATTATACAATGGAATGGTTTCCAGCAATTGTCCTTTGTTGGAGTAAATGTAAATGCTTCCGTTTTCACAGTTTGGTTCCGGAGTACTGCTTCAAAAAATTTCATTGTCTTTAAAAAGGGCTGAAAATCTTGATGCGATAGAATTATTAGAAGTCCCCTACAATAAAAATTTGCTACTCTGCCCGTAAACTTGTTTTGTATATGATATCACCTCTCGATAACCAAATGTTGCCATTGCGATCCGCAATACCATTATTAAAATGTCCGTGATATTGGTTATTTCCCACTTCACAATAATTCCAATTGTTATTTTCCCATTTGTAAGTCCGATTATCTGCGTATGATAACACAGTATTCCCCTGCACCATCAAATAGTAATGGTCACTAAATACATGCCAGTTTTCACCATCATACATTTCTATTCCGGAATCGTTGGTCATCCAAACATTGCCATTGTCGTCGGTATGCACACCAACCAGCGAATTATCTGAAATACCGGAGTTGGCTGTGTTGAATAAATGAGCAGTGCTGTCATTGTATAAAGCGATTAACCCGTCGTATGAATTGATCCACATAGTGGTGTCATGCCATGAGCAGGGTGCGTCTGTCTGGATATAATATCCAAAATTTTCAAACAAGGCATTTAATTTCACTTTTAATTGCCAGCTATTGCCATCAAATTCATACATGTCATCAAAGGAAAACATATATAAATGACCAGGTCTGTCTGTATAAACCTTTGATGAATGATTGATGTAGGCGTCGGTATTTTCACTTGTATATGACTGCCACAGTAGATTCTCAATATCGTACATAAAAATGGCTTCATTGATGCATATCCATGCCCGATTTTCATCGTCAATGCTGATATAATTAATATCGTTGTCGGTGAGTGGGCTGCTTTGTGTATTTATGATGCTGCTTGACACCGAATCAAGTAATAAAAGCCCCCTGTTTGTTGCTGCCCATAATCTATTCTGACTGTCAAAAGCAAAATCGTGTAACGAGACAGAATTTGAAAAATAATCGTTTATGTCGATGGTGCTGTCTTGTACCGGGTCGTCAGGATTGTTGTTTTCCTGTTGAAAGACATCATCACTGTAAATTTCATATTCTTTGTCACAAGCCGTGATGAGGGACAAAATGGCTACAAAAAATGTGGGTATTATAATTGCTCTTATTTTCATCGTGCTATAGTTTATAAACGAGTCCGATCCTTAATTGAAATGCTTTGGGTAGCAACACGCCATAATAATCTGAAATTCTCTGCATAGCAATCGGGAGCATCGGGTTTGAAATCCTATCGAATTCAAACGCAAACTGATGTAATTGCAGTGGTATATTGATATCTAACGCAAAATGTCCGTGCAGATTGATTCTGAGGCCTGGAATCAGTTCCAATGGTACAATCAGTTGTTGATGACTTTCAGGAAAATACATGGAAATCATAGGTTGTGAAAGTATTCCCCTGTAATGAAATCCGGTAGCTGCTCCAAGGTAAGGCGACCAGGTTTTTTCTTCAGCAAGAAAGTGGTAATTTAACTGATACCTGGCATTGGTGTTTAGGTAATATATGCTGTTGCCTTTGCTTATGTATGATGCTCCATTGTAATCTGAATATGTCAATTCTTCTGTATGTTTAATCAGGGGAAACCCAATTTCAAATTCATGCGACCAATGCTGCTTTTTTTTGGTTTGCAAAGCCAGTGAAATGCGTCCAAAACCAGATTCTTTGATTTGATCCTGAATGTAACTTGTGTTTTTTGGGGTCCACTCACGATACGAATATCCGTTAATGTACAGTTTTATTTCCCTAGTTTTTTCCTGATTTTGTGCTACAGCGGCGGAAAAAGCTCCTATCAATAACATCAAAATTATAGATTTTTTAGCCATATCCTTTTTTTGTCAAGATAAGCATTTTTTTTGTAAAGTATGAATTTGCGACATACATGGTTATTAAATGATGTTACATAGTCTGCAAAGTCTAAAAAGAGACAATTTTAACAAAGGAGTGTAAAAGCTTAAATTGAATGGCAAAAACCCGTAAATATCCCTTTTTCCATATCACCCTCGCACTGAATGAAAATTTTTTGGCAAAGGGGGTTGCTTTCTTCGGCTTGTTGGTCTGAAATATGAAAGCACGCTTTGAGTTCTCTGTTGATATCATTACCTCCGGCAGGAAAAGTAAAGCATTCCTGTATCTTGTTTTGGTGAACAATTCCAACACTCGACGAAGAAACAGTTGATATTCGTGATTTTGCGTCAGGCATGTATCTCGTACGCATTCACCTTTCTAATGATATCCTTACAGAAGAAATTATTGTGGAATAATTTGGCTTGGCTCAGCCCAACTAATTAGTGTTTGTCCATAATGTCCGATATTTGCGTTGTTGCTCAAATTTCAAATCCTCGAATCCGCCATGTTGCGGATACTGCGGGTTGAAGTTTTCGCACGCCTTAATCTCGAACATTATGAACTAAACACTTGACTGTATAGACAGACACTAATTAGGTATTTTGACAGAAAAACAGTAATTTGGCTTTCAAAATATCAATCTATGCTGGTTAAAACTTACGGAGCCGCCTTTTACGGGATAGACGCTCACATTGTAACGATAGAAGCTGATGCAACAAAGGGATATGATTTTCATTTGGTTGGTTTGCCGGATAATGCTGTCAAAGAATCTCAGCAACGAATTATTTCTGCACTTGGTAATAACGAGTACAAATGGCCGGGTCGGAAAATTGTGATCAATATGGCGCCCGCAGATTTGAGAAAAGAGGGGGCTGCTTACGATTTGCCATTGGCTATTGGCGTATTGTCCGCTTCAGAGCAAATGAAAGGTGAACGTATTCACCGGTTTATGATGATGGGGGAGCTTTCCCTCGATGGTTCTATCTTACCCATAAAAGGCGTGTTGCCTTTGGCTTTGGAAGCGAAAAAGGCAGGATTAGAAGGTTTTATTCTTCCCAAACAAAATGCACAGGAAGCCGCCGTGGTTGAGGGAATTGATGTCTTTGGGGTAGAACACATCACTGAGGTTATTGGTTTTTTTGACGGAACCATTGATTTGCAAACTGTCACCATCGATCTGAAAGCAACATTTGCCCGAAAAGTGGATGATTATGATGCCGATTTTTCCGATGTTAAAGGACAAGAAAACGTGAAGCGTGTCATGGAAATTGCCGCATCAGGCGGTCATAATTTAATCATGATTGGCCCTCCCGGAGCGGGAAAAACCATGCTTTCAAAGCGTTTGCCCTCCATTTTGCCGCCATTAGCTCTGGAAGAGGCCTTGGAAACCACAAAAATCCATTCCGTTGCTGGGAAAATGGAGCGAAATTCATCTTTGATGACACAGCGTCCGTTTCGTTCACCTCATCATACCATTTCTGATGTTGCGCTGGTTGGTGGAGGAAATCATCCGCAACCGGGAGAAATTTCTTTGGCGCATAATGGGGTGTTATTTCTCGATGAACTGCCGGAATTTAAACGTACAGTGCTGGAGGTTTTGCGACAACCCTTGGAAGATCGGGAAGTTACCATCAGCAGGGCAAAATTTACAGTAGTTTATCCTGCTAGTTTGATGCTGGTTGCCAGTATGAATCCTTGTCCCTGTGGATATTATAACCATCCGCGCAGGGAGTGTGTTTGTACCACGGGAATGATTCAAAAATATTTGTCAAAAATTTCCGGCCCGCTGCTTGATCGTATTGATATTCACATGGAAGTCGTTCCGGTTGATTTTGACCAATTGTCGAGTCAGCCGGCGGGTGAAAATAGTACCGATGTACGTCATCGAGTAATTAAGACACGCGAAATTCAGGGAGAACGCTTCAAAAAGCACAAAGGCATCTTTTCCAATGCACAAATGACATCCAAAATCATGCAGAAATATTGCGCGATTGACAATACCGCCAATGTATTGCTGAAAACTGCCATGGAAAAGTTGGATTTATCAGCTCGTGCTTATGATCGGATTTTGAAAGTTGCCCGCACCATCGCCGATGTGGATGCCAGCGAGAAAATTCAAGCCCAACATATTTCCGAAGCCATTCAATATCGTAGTTTGGATAGGAGCAGTTGGGGGAGTTAGGGTCAGGAGTTAAGTGTCAGGTGTTATGGGTTTGGCTGCTAGAAAAAAGAGCCAACTAAACAATAATGTTGCATTTGCTGGTTGAATCTACGTATTGCTTCTATTTGAAACTTATCTTGCAATTTAAACAAAAATAGCATAACTTTGAAGAAATGACGTCAAATTGGATTCTAAGCAAGGGAAGTGTCGTCCGTTTTAATGGATTTGAAAATTCATGATTAAAACCTTCAGGCGAGATTGATACGATAACATTGAATAATAAGGTTTGAGATCCCGTTATCGTTATAAAACGTAACAATACATAAAGTGCCATAAATAAAAATAGTAATTATAAAACTTTAAATTATGAAAAAGTCAATCTTGTTATTGATTTTATTGTACACTGTATTCTCTTTTGGCTGCAAAGAGGATGAAGAACTTCAACAATCTAAACACAGTGTCAGCGGAGTGTTATTAATCGGTACAACACCCGTGAAAGATGCAGAAGTAGACATTGATGGTTTTGAACAGTACAAAACCAGAACCGATGAAAATGGAAGGTTCTTAATTGAAAACGTTTCTACCGGAATTTGTAAATTGAATGCATCTTATCGCTGCGATGATGAAAGCTTTGCCAAAAGATCTTTTGATATTGATATTAATGGGGATTTGCAATTAAACAGTTTGCAATTGCCAAATCCTGTTAGTATTTCAAGTGTTTTTGATAGTGCTACAAACAAATTAACTGTCCAATGGGATAAATCCATTGCGGATGATTTTAGAGAGTATAAACTCTATAGCCATACTACCGCAGGTCTGGATGAGAATACCGGGACATTAGTACATGTTTCTACAGATGTCAATGATACTGTTATAGAAATTCAACTTGAAGGGAGTGCAACCACTTATTTTAGAGTGTTTGTCCTTAATGATTATGGACAGTTAGGAGGAAGTAATCTTATTCATGTTACCAGTAATACTGTTAATTTATTGACATATGGCGATATGGAGTCTCCTGACGACTTTTTTTCTACCTGGGTTATTGAAAATGGAAACATAAGTATTGTTGATTCCATTCAAAAGAATGGTAATTATTGTTTATTTTTAAATAGTATGATTGATACAGCTCAGGGACTCAGCACACGTTGCATATTTTCTTATCCTCAAATGCTGTTGCATCAGAATGAGGAATATGAATTGTCATTTTGGTATAAATGGAAAAAAGGATTCTCTCACGATATGTATCCTATTTACTGCTATTATAAACAAGATGGGCAACAGTTTTTAAATAAAATAATAACACCTCCGGGAGAATACATTGATTTTGCCTGGATTTATATTGAGGAAGATAGTGAGTGGACATTTTTTTCAACAACATTCTACCCAACAAGTGAGAGCTCTGTGCAATTCTTTTTTGAGGGAAACATTAATGAGTTGTATTTTGATGATATTCAATTGAACAAAGTTTTGAGGTGAAATTTTGTGAGTCGTCGTATTGTAAAACATCTCTTAAAGAAAATGGTTTCAGACACAGTTAAGTGCCTGGAACAATATTCAGGAGTGATGTTTTGAAGTGGGTTGTGGATGGCGCTTTTCAGAAACCAGATTCAATGTTGAGAATGGCTTTCTGCTAGAAATACTTACTCCTACGATATTGAAGGGAATGTGCTAACTTTACTGCAAGAACCATGAGAAAGCACAGCCTGAGGTAAATCCTCGCGTGGTATTTTTTTAGCTGTTCTTGCTGCTTTATAGCTCTTGTGTTCAACAACAGGCGATAAGAATAAATGTCAATCGGAATAATGGGACTAAAAAATTCAGCATCGTTTTAATATTATTTTTCTCCTTACGAATGTGTATTGTCAGGAAGCTGAATCGTCACGTTTTGGATTGCGATATACATTTTATTATGATTTTGAAGTGAAACAAGATGATCGTTTCAGCGTTTTGCATCATATTCCTGTTTGCTTTTACTTTTACAGGTTGAGTTCTCATGAATTTTATGTTGGTTCTCAGCATTCATAAATTATTCAACCAACACCAATCGCAAATGAAATTTATCAAAGCAATGCATTTGGTGTCAATTTGGGTTACAGGTATTACTCAAAAGCATTAATCGAAAACCTGCAACTATTTGGACAATTTAACTTTTCTGTGTTTCGAATCGAGTTTGACGAATATCAGAATGGATACCATTTTGTTCAAACACGACAAAAGAATATTGTTGAAAATACAGCAACAATTGGAATGAATTATAGATGTATGAACAATTTGAGTTTTTTTCTAGGTGTTGGAATTGGGTCATTCAATGGTTTCTTTTTAATGGTTGATGAATTTAACTTGAGCAATTACATCGGACTTAGTTATGGATTTTAAATAATTTTTAATGCTTTTTTCATGTTGCATAAGCATTAATTGGCTACTTCTTCGTAGTGTCGAAATAAATTTTGTACTTTTCGGAAAGAAACAAGCAAACTCGTTGATAAATGCTTACAATTAATTACAAATGCTTGATGATTAGGTGTTTGTGAGTGGAGGTGTGGTTATAAATGAGTTGTAGCCAATTCGAGAAAATGACCTGCATACCAAGAAATTAACCGATAAATTTTATCTTTGGGGTAAAATATTGATAGATGGAATTAATTCAAAATACGAGCGAATATAAAAAGTGGATTGAGGAATTAAAATCAGAGATACAGAAATCTCAGATTAAAGCTGCTATATCTGTGAATCAGACACTTTTGGATTTGTATTGGAGAATTGGTAAATCAATTTCTGAGAAAATAAACCAAGGAAATTGGGGAACGTCAGTTGTTGAAAGCGCATCGAAAGATTTGAGAAATCATTTTCCGAATTAACAATGATTTTCTCGCTCAAATCTTTTCTCAATGAGGAAATGGTATGAGTTTTATGCAAAATCAGGACTTGATATTGAAAAAGTCCAGCAACTTGTTGGACAAATTCCATGGGGACATAATGTTCTGATTATCACAAAGTCTGAAAGTGTCGAAGAATCCATCTTCTACATCAATAAAACAGTTTAGAATAATTGGTCAAGAGCTGTTCTTGAGCATCAGATAGATTTGGATTTCTATAATCGTTCAGGGAAAGCAATAACGAATTTCAGTGATACACTACCAACGCCGCAATCTGAGTTGGCGATAGAGACATTGAAAGACACATACAAATTTGATTTTCTGACTTTAAAAGAAAAAGCATTAGAAAAAGACATTGAAGAGCAACTTGTAAAGCATATCACTTCTTTTCTGCCTGAACTTGAAGGTGGATTTTCATTTGTAGGACGGCAAGTACCACTAAAAATTGATGGAGAAGATTTCTTTATTGACTTGCTATTCTACCATATCAAACTGAAATGTTATGTGGTAGTAGAATTGAAATCAGTAAAATTCAGAGCGGAGTATGCTGGGAAAATGAATTTGTACCTGTCTGCGGTTGATGATTTAATGAAAAGTGAAAACGAGAATTCGACGATTGGATTGCTTCTTTGTAAAAGTAAATCGGAAGTAATTGCTGAATATGCACTACGAGGAACAACACAACCAATTGGCGTTGCGGAGTATGAAATTGTAAAGTCAATACCTACTGATTTAAAACCTGATTTACCAACTGTAGAAGAGATAGAGAAAGAACTGGCTTCAACAATGTACAAACGTAATGCGGGGCAAGATGCAGAAAATGAATAAAGTAGCATTAAATAAAAAGTGTGGTAAATTGATAGTGAGGTGCCTTGAAATCCGCTATTGCTTTTATACTTGATCGTTCCCAGCAAGCAAAACAAACGATAGTGCAACGAATAACGAGTTTATTTAATGCAAAAAAAGCAACGATTAATTTTGAATTGCGACAAATAACGCTTATTTTCGTTGCAAATAGTGCATTGAATGAAAACGTTTATACATCAAAAGGACAATTGGCCTGAATTTACTTGGAAAAGTAATGATTTCTTGAGTTTGTTAAGTGAGGCAAGAAATTTACAGGGCAGACTAATCGGAAAAATGGAAACATTAGGTTTCGATCTAAGAAATGAGGCTTTGCTTGATACATTGACGCTTGATGTGTTAAAATCATCAGAGATTGAGGGAGAATTTCTTAATCCTGTACAAGTGCGTTCGTCTATTGCACGTAGATTAGGAATGGAAATAGCAGGAGCAGTTGAATCTGACAGGAATGTAGAAGGAGTGGTTGAAATGATGCTTGATGCAACACAGAAATGCTTTGACCCATTGACAGCTGAGAGACTTTTTGATTGGCACGCAGCCTTATTCCCAACAGGTAGAAGTGGAATGTATAAAATTACAGTTGCAGATTGGAGAAAAGATACTATGGGACCTATGCAAGTTGTATCTGGAGCAATGGGAAAAGAGAAAGTTTATTTTCAAGCGCCTGATTCTGACTTAGTGGAAAGAGAAATGACCCGATTTATAGATTGGTTCAATAACAGTAAAATTGACTTAGTGATAAAAGCTGCAATTGCCCATTTGTGGTTTGTGACGATTCACCCTTTTGAAGATGGGAACGGCAGGATAACCAGAGCCTTGACAGATATGCTTCTTGCCCAGTCTGATAAAAGTAACCAGCGTTTCTATAGCATGTCAGCGCAGATAAGAATAGAGAGAAAGCAATATTATGAAATACTAGAAAATACCCAAAGAGGAAATTTAGATATAACTGATTGGATTGTTTGGTTTTTAAACTGCTTAATTAGTGCTTTAAAATCAACGGATTCAGTATTAACAAGCGTATTATTCAAAGCTGAGTTTTGGCAAAAACACATAGATACAGCAATAAATGATCGTCAAAGAAAATTATTGAATAAACTAATGGATGGATTTGAAGGAAAATTAACATCTTCCAAATGGGCGAAAATTGCAAAATGCTCAAAAGATTCGGCTGTTAGAGATATTAACGACTTGATTGAGAAAGGGATATTGCAAAAAGAAGCAGCAGGAGGGAGAAGTACAAATTACGAGCTGATAGGAATGCCAGCTAGTAACACGCAAAAATAAAGCGAGAGAAAGTGATCAAAACAGATGGTATTACTGAGTCTGATATACTTGAAATTAATTTGATGAATTAAATTGGTAATTGCCCCTTCCTCCCATAAAAATAGCGTCAATTTCCCTTTCCGAAATCAGCGCTTTTTTGCCAAGGTAAAATTATTCATAAATTGTGAAATATCAAAGAACAGCTTTCTGGCTTGTTAAAAAATCGTAACTTTACACATTAAACATTGCTGATTGGCTTATGAATCATATGGATGATTATCAGTTTAAAGGAAAGCGTGTATTAATTCGCGTAGATTTTAATGTGCCCATTGATGAAAATGGGAAAATTACGGATGATACCCGTATTGTAACTGCTGTCCCAACAATTCAAAAAGTTTTAACTGAGGGTGGTTCTGTAATTATAATGACCCATCTCGGTCGTCCGAAAGGAAAAGCAAGCGAGGACTTAAGTGTCAGAAGAATTTCTGATTATATGGCAAGTATGCTGGGGCGGGATGTCATTGTTGCTGATGATTGCATTGGTACTGAAACCGAGAAATTAGCAGCAGCACTCAAACCCGGACAGGTGTTGATGCTGGAAAATCTCCGTTTTTATAATGAGGAAATTGAAGGAGACGAGGAATTTGCAAAAAAATTGGCTAAACTCGGTGATGCTTATATTAACAATGCGTTTGGAACGGCGCACCGGGCACATGCATCCACTTATACAATCGCCAAATTTTTTCCGTACGATAAAATGCTCGGATATTTGGTGGAATCAGAAATCAAGAACATTGATAAACTGCTTAAAAAAGCCAAATCTCCTTTTACGGCAATCATTGGTGGAGCAAAAATCTCAACTAAAATCAATATTATTGAGGCACTGATGGAAAAAGTGGATAATTTAATCATTGGTGGTGGAATTGTCTTTACTTTTTTGAAAGCCAAAGGACTGGAAGTCGGAAATTCACTGGTTGATGATGATTATCTGGATGTTGCACAGCGAATATTGGATACTGCCCGCGAACGAAATGTCAAAATTTATCTACCTGAGGATGTGTTAATTGCCGATATTTTTAGTAATGAGGCTCAGATTGAGCACGTTCCTGTTTCTGCCATTAAACCGGGCTGGATGGGAATGGATATTGGCGTAAAATCGGCAGAATTGTTTGAACAAGTCATTGAAGATTCGGAAAGTATTTTGTGGAACGGGCCAATGGGTGTATTTGAAATGCCACATTTCGCTTACGGCACATTAAAAACCGGACTGTCTGTTGCCCGTGCTACCGATAAAGGTTCATACAGTCTTGTTGGCGGAGGAGATTCCATTGCTGCATTGAAAAAATATGCACTTGAGCATAAAATATCCTATGTGTCAACTGCCGGTGGTGCTTTGCTGGAATATATCGAAGGAAAAAAACTGCCGAGTTTACGAGCAATCATGGAAACTCATTCTATTGATGATTATGATTTCCGTGGAAAACGAGCACTTGTGCGGGTCGATTTCAATGTCCCGATGGATGAAAATTTTAACATTACCGATGATACTCGCATTCGTACTGCCATTCCAACCTTGCGGAAAATCATGGCAGAAGGTGCATCTATTATTTTATTGACCCATCTTGGCAGACCAAATGGAGAGCGAATTGATAAATACTCGGTTCGTCATATTATTCCGTATGTGTCTGAATTGCTGGGAACTGAAGTGAAATATGCTGACCGTTGTCGCGGAGATAATACAGAGAGAATTACTAAAAAATTGAAACCTGGTGAAGTTTTAATGCTTGAAAATCTCCGTTTTACCAATGAAGAAATTGAAGGAAGTGAAAGTTTTGCCGAAGAATTATCCCGACTGGGAGATGTTTATGTCAATAATGCCTTTGGAACGGCACATCGGGCACATGCATCCACTTATACCATTGCAAAATTTTTTCCTGATGATAAGATGCTCGGCTATCTTGTTGAAAATGAAATGAATAATATTAATCGGATTCTGCATAAAGCGGAACATCCCTTTACAACTATTATTGGTGGCTCAAAAATCTCTACAAAAATCAATATTATCCGTGCATTAATGGACAAAGCCGATAATGTAATCATTGGCGGTGGAATTTCCTTTACGTTTATCAAAGCAATGGGCGGACAAATTGGAGATTCTCTCGTTGAGGAAGATTCTATTGAGGTTGCACGTGAGATTCTTGATTATGCTGCCCGAAGCTCAGTAAAACTTTACCTGCCAATAGATTGTCTGATTGCGGATGCTTATGAGAAAAACCCCAAAATCCGACATGCTAAAGCAAACCATATCCCTGATGGATGGCGGGCGCTGGATATTGGTGTGAAAACCGCTGAAATTTACACGAAAGTGATAGAAAATTCCAATACCATTTTGTGGAACGGCCCAATGGGAGTCTTCGAAATGCCTTATTTTAGTAACGGAACCATAAAAATCGCACTTGCAACTGCCCGTGCAACTGATATGGGTGCTTTTTCTCTTGTTGGCGGAGGAGATTCAATTGCAGCACTGAAACGTTATGGGATGGGACATAAAATTTCATTTGTTTCTACTGCCGGAGGGGCTTTGCTCGAGTATATCGAAGGAAAAGAGCTGCCGAGTTTAAAAGCCATTCGAACTAAACTATAATTTGCCTGTTTTTATTAAATAATAGAAAATTTGTGTTATGGAAGTCAATTTGCCAAAAATTCAAGATGCCGATTTAAACGGAAAAGTTGTGCTGGTCAGGGTGGATCACAATGTGGTTAAAAAAGGTGAAATTCACGACCCATACCGGATTGATGCAACCATCGGAACGCTTTATCATATCAATGCAAAAGGAGGTAAAATCATTCTAATGACGCATGTTGGACGGCCGAAAAATAAGAAAACCGGTGAAATTGAAATCCATGATGATACATCGGTCAAGCCGATTGTTGATTATCTGAATAATAAACTGCATATCAATATTCAGATTCCTGAATTTGTTCCACATGGGAAAGACGGTTATTTGGGATTGGAAACTTCGATTAACCATATGATTCGCGAATTGAGAAATGGTGAAATCGATGGAATATATTTGCCAAATACACGCTGGTTTGCTGGCGAAGAAGCAGAAGGGAAAATTTCAGACCGCTTTGGATTACAACTTGCCGGATTAGCCGATGTATTTGTGAATGATGCCTTTGGCTCTTGGCAGCCTCACACATCAACGGTAAAAGTGAACGATTATTTGCCTTCTTATGCAGGGTATCTGATGCAAAAAGAAATTGCAAATCTGGAACGCATATATCAAGCCGAGCGTCCTTTTGTGGCGGTCGTTGCGGGAAGCAAAATGGATACAAAAATTGCGTCACTATATGCTTTACTGAAGATTACGGACAAGTTGGTTTTGGGTGGCGTTATTTATAATGCTTATCTCTGTGCAAAATATGGCATATCAATCAAAGGAGTGGATGAAACAAATCTGAAACTTGCCGAAGCGTTTGTGAGTTATGCTGCGGATTATTCCGATAAGCTACTGGAGTTGGAATATATCATTGAGTCAGATACGCTTGATGGTAAGGAAGAGGGGAAATACCGCATACATCACATTAAGGATTTGAAACCAGGACAATCATTAAATTATGTATTAGATGTTGCTCCGGAATCTTTCCACCAAGACGATGTTTGTCAGGTATTTAAATCTGCAAAAACAATTTTTATCAACGCGGTAATGGGTTTTACACCGCATTTTAATGATGGAACCATTGCTTTGGATGAGCTTACAGATTCAAATCTTGATGCTGTAAAATTGTATGGTGGCGGAGATACCATGCAGGAGTTGAAACGCCTCTTGCCCGGTTTATATATTGTGGCACTTGACAATCCAAAATATTATATTTTCACCGGTGGCGGTGCTGTGTTAAAAGCAATACAGGAAGGAACTTATACCGGACTGGAACCTGTGAAAGCTTTAGTAAGAAATCGTGAAAATCAAGTGAAACTTTAGAATTTACATGTAAAAATCAAGGTTTATTCACTTAATTCCTAAAACTCTGCCTTGAATTGAAATGCGATAGAGCGAGGCGGCAGCATGTTTCCGGGACGTTCTACGTACTCTCTGTTAAATAAATTTCTGACAACCAAGGATGCTTTAATTGTTTTGTTTATTTGCCAACCAAAATGCATATCGTAGGTAAGCAAGGGTAAATATTTGTTGTATGCATAATAATCTGCAAATCCATTTAATACCAGATTGTTAAAAGTTTGAAATTCCGGGTCTTCAGATACAAAAATATTGTCAAGTGCCAGCATTGGAGAGTGATAAATCATTGATACACCTGTGGAAATAATTTTGTATTCCAGTATAATATTTCCTTTTACAGAATGTTTGTAGCGATATTTCAGATAATCCGTATCCCGATTTTTTGTGTCATTAATATCAGCGCGTTCTTCTTCTGAATTATATAAGTTGATGGCATCCATTTTGGTGTATCCTGCAAATAATACGACATCGAGGTTTTCGGTAATTTCCCCTTTTGCAGAAATTGATAAATCAACTCCCAAAACTCTGACATCTCCAATGTTTTGTGATTGAAATCCCATGTTATCCATTGTTGGGGTGATGCTATCAGCAAGTGGGAGATACGTTTCGGTGTCAAAGAGTCCAAAACCGAATTCCATCATGTTATTGTATCTGGAATAAAATGTTGCAAAATCGGCAAATCCTTGCCAGCCTTTTCCAATACGGAAGCCTTGATGTGCTCCTATTTCAACATTCCAACCTGTTTCACTTTCTAAATTTGGATTCGGAAAGACATTTAACAAGCCGGCAAATGCTGTAGCAGTATATTTTTCAGCAATGGCAGGGAAGCGATATCCTTGTCCAAAACTCGCTCGTAAATTAGTGTATTCAAACAAGCGATAATTTGCGCCTGCACGGAAAACCGGTTTAATTGGGATTTCAATAATATTATCTCCGAGTTCAATGTCAATCATAGATTCTGTTTGTGTGGTGTCAACACGATAATATTCAGCGCGAACCCCAACAGATGTTTTTAGTCGGCCAAAATTATTGTTGGCCTGAATGTATCCCGCAAGATTATTGCTAAAGTGCTCGCCAAACAGATTTGAATGAATTTCAGAATAGGCATTTACCGCTCCGGCAGCAATTTTTGTTTTGTCGCCAATGTCAGTTTGATAGCGATACTCACCATAGAATATTTCACTTTTATTGTTCTTACTCGTATCTGCAGGAATACGATTGTCAACAAAAAAGTAGCGTGTCCGAATACTATATCGCGAACCATTTGTTTTGTAATAATATACAAATGGGTCAATATTAATCCGGTATCCCTCGTTTATATTGACAGCACCCGGCATTGCCTCTAATGGTCTTATGACAATAGAATCCATGCCTTCAACATCGGTTAATTTTTCAGAAGTCCATAGCAGAAAATCCGATTTTACTTGCCCCATGAAATTCGCATTCACACCGTATGCAAGCCCTTCAATACGTTTACTGCGAAAACGAAGGTTTGTGTTTATCCGTGTACGTTTATCGAAATTATTGGTTCGGTATCCTTCATCCACGAATTGATTTCCTGCAATCACAAAATCAAAATTCCCGAATTGTTGCATGTGCATGAAATTCAGTCCGCTGAACATTGGCTTTGAAACCCAGTAAAATGCCTCCTCGCGCAGCATAATTGAAGTTGGTGTATTGCCATCCTGATAAAAATTGTTGTCGGTGTAAAGATTGGTATCCCAAGTTTTTCCGTTAATGTATTTAATGGGATTTTTTGGTTCGTTATAAAATCCGAAATTATAAATAATTTTTGTTTTCGATTCTTCTGTCGGAAAAGCTGTCCGGATATTGATAACACCATTCATCGCTGAGGAACCATAAAGCACAGATGATGCTCCTTTTAATACTTCTACTTGTGAAATGTTTTCAATGGGAAGATAATCCCATTTGACATTGCCGGCATCCGCAGCTAAAATTGGCAGATCATCAACAAGCACCAAAACACGGCTTCCTGCACCGTATGACCATCCGCTGCCTCCCCGAATACTTGGCTGTCCATCATTTACATCAACCCCGGGTATTTTATTGATGGCACTTTCCATGCTATTTGTGTTTGTGTTTTCTATCATTTCCGGTTTAATCACCTCCATGGAAACAGTAACATCTGATAATTTTTGCTCGTATTTTGATGCACTGACAACGATTTCTTCAATAATTTCAGCATTTTCATGCATGACAAGATTGATTTCCTGAAAGTCATCTTTCCCTAATTTGACGGATTTTCCTTGGTTTTTATAACCAATGTATTGGTAACTAATCTTATAGTTTCCGGGTTTAAGCTCAACAGAATAATTTCCATCAAAATCACTAATCGTGCCAGTGTTAACGGATTCTCCTTCCTGTTCTATCATGATATTGACACCGAAAAGCCCTCGGTTGTTTTCATCAATAATTTTTCCTTTTATTCCGCTTTGCGCAAACGTAGATGCGCCGATTATGAGAAAAATTATACTAATAATTAAATGTTTTTTCATTTTCAAACTAAATGATTACAAAACAAATTTAGTAATATTTCTTAATTTAGCGTTTTTCTTGAACTTGATTTTATATTCACGTACAAATTTCAAAGAAAAAATCAATGTAAATATTGCCTAAAATTTGCTTAATACCGATAAAACATTAAAATGGCGCATACTTTCACTTACTTCTCCGCCAGTTGGCGGATCAGCACACGTTCTATATGCCTGCCTGTTGTAGACAGGCTTCTTTTGCTGTAATACCGGCATAAACTCACGAAGTTAATTCGGGACAGGAATTGGTAGTTTCAGAATTTCTTTATCAATCATCCTATGTTTGCAATATGAATCAATTCAAAAGATTATTAACTTATAAACATTATTAATATCAAGACAGAGGGTAAGAAAAAAACTGATGCTAATCATTTGTCATTAAGACCGTTCAGAATGTTAGTTCCTTACCCTCTCTATTGTTAACTTGAACAGTTTATTCTGAAACACAATTTGTATAACAAGGGAAAATTATTCCTTATCTCCCGGATTCAGAAATGCATTGATGGCTTTGACATATTGTTCAAAGACATTTAACCCGTTATCAGTTAGATGGCAAGTTGTTTGGGGATAATTGTTCTTGAACCGTTTTTCTACTTTAATGTAACCGGCATCTTCCAGTTTTTTTATTTGCACTGACAAGTTACCGGAACTCGATTCGGTTTTCTTTTGCAAATAACTGAAATCTAAATGTTCATGCTTTACTAGCAAACTGATAATTGCTAAGCGTAATTGTGAATGTAACAAGGGGTCAAGTTGTTTCATAATTACTGTTTTTTTCGGTTAAACTCTCGTTTTATTATGTATCCCGGTATGAGATTAGTAAAAGTAATTCCCAATCCAACAAGTAAAATGATAAAACTGTGGGTTGAAACAATCTCTTTGTAATAAAGTGTCATCCATGCAAGGGTGAAAAATCCTAAAAGATTAGTAATAAATCCACAGATTATCATTGGTTTGAAACGCATGATACGACCTTCAATGGCTGCGGCAAATCCAAGTAAAATCAAGATTATCCCAGTGCCCAAATGGCCAAAAGTAAATGTGAAGCCAAAACCTAGCACAAAAGCATTTACTGCAAATGTCCACCACAAAAATCCTGAAAGTTTGTCAAGAAAACCTGATTTCCCATGTTTGTTCTTTAAACGCACATAATATATCATAGTGTAAATTGCACCCGGAATAGTGAGTAGCCACGTGGTCCAGAAAAATTTATAAAACTCTAATTCAAAGAGGGTAAAATGACCAACTGAAGCCAGTAATATTAGCCATCCCCAAAATCTGAGAATATGTCCATTGTCGTTCCAATTTGATTTTCTGGTTTCAATCATGCGTGAAATGATTTCCATGCTTTCTTGTGGTTGAAGCGTTTTGTTGTCCATCGTTTTAATAAATTAGTTTCATTGCAAATGTAAACAAGTTTATAATATAAACCAAATTTATTTTAAAAAAAGACTGCCTTTTAAGACAGCCTTTTTTTATATGGTATTGGTTTTTTACCGGATTAGTGTAAAACTACCGGATTTTGTGTAGGTATTTCCGTAAAAGTCATCGAACTCAAGATACCAGCCATAAACGCCTTCTTGTGAATTTACATGATTGGTTGTTCCATTCCATCCTTCATCAATATCGTTGGTAACAAACAGGACTTCACCCCAGCGGTTATAAATTTCGAGATGATATGATTCAACATCAATTCCTGTGACACTTATGCTGTAAAATTCATTCAATTCATCGAAATTCGGTGTAAAAGCAGTTGGAGCATAAATCATTACTTCTCCGCTTACTGTCATGTTTACCATCGCTGTATCAATACACCCAAAAAGTGATTCTGCAGTTAATACGACAGTATATTTTCCTGGTTGTCCGAATGAATGTTGCGGATTTTCAACATCTGTAATGCCTCCGTCTCCAAAATTCCATTCGTAGAAATACGCACCTTCAGTATAATTTGTGAAATGCACGACCGGATTTGTTAAAAGCACATTAGTTTTTGACGCTTCGAACTGTGCGTCAGGTTTCGGGTGTACGGTAATGGCAATAGTGCTGTCCCTTTGACAACCTTCGATCGATTCTACCATCAGATTCACATGATAAGTTGTTGCATTGTGGAAAGTGTGTGTTGGTTGTTTGTCAAAAGACAGATTTTCCACATCACCATCATCAAAATCCCAAATATAGCGTTGTCCAATATGAGGACTGCCTTCATTAAAGTTTACCGTTAATGGCTGGCAACCTTCTGTTACATCAGCATTAATCATAGTTTGAGGCAATGGATAGGTGTAAATCGGGTGCTCAATATAGATACTGTCGAAATGGCAAGCATCCCAAGCCGTAAATGCAAATACAGAGTCTGTCCATGGATAAACATATATCATATCGCCTTGAATTAAGCTGTCGCCCATATATAATTCATATGGTCGTCCACCGCTGCCTCTTAAATTAAAATCAAATCTGACTTCCTCATAAGGACAAACAGTATCCCGATTTGCTGATAAATTAAATTCAAGAGAGTCTAAAACGGTTACAGTAAAATATGATGTGTCAGACATGCAATTGATTGCATCCAGAACGAACGCTCCGTATTCTGTGGTTTCTTCTGGTGCAACTTCAATAGTTTCTCCTGATAATCCGTGATGTGTCCAGAAAACATCATAAGGAGGAACTCCACCGGTAATCATACTATATCCAATTTCAGTGGTTTGTCCCCAACAGATAGTTTGGTCATCGAGGGTGAGTAAGTTCAGTGGTTCAGGTTGATTTACAGAGTCTGCAATAACATAATGACAATAATGTGAATCCGTAATTGTTACTGAATAATAGCCGGCATCAACACCAATTTGGTCTTCTTGCCATGAGCCATTGTTCCATTCATAATTATATGGTGGTGTTCCGCCAAATGCTGTGATTTCAACAGAACCGTCTGTGTAATTTCCACAGGATGCATCGGTGGCGGTGATACTTGCACTAAGTGGCGCATCCGGTTGTATTACCTGAACGGTATCCCATGCGACGCAATTGTGATTGTCTGTAACGGTAACGGCATAAATTCCTGGAGGTAATGAATCGATTGTTTGTCCGATTTGTCCGTTTGACCATTGATAGAAATATGGTTCGGTTCCCCCAAAAACGTTTACATTTGCATATCCGTTGGCTTCACCAAAACATCTCACATCTTCATGTTCTATCGTTGCTGTCAATGGGAAATCCGGTTGGTCAATTTGCACATAGGCATAGGTTTGACAGTCATTAATATCTGTGACTGTTACAATGTAGATTCCTGCTGGGATATCTTCCAAATCTTCAGTTGTATCTCCATTATTCCATTGATAGCTATACGGAGGAGTGCCACCGGTTGCAGTTAAGTTGATATATCCATTGCTGTCTCCAAAACAAGAGACATCATTGCTGTGAATATTTGCAACGAGAGGTTCAGGTTCAATAATAACCATTGTATGCGAAATATCACAGCCGTTGGCGTCGGTAATTGTGAGTGTGTAATCGCCAGCCGGGATGTTTAATAAATCCTGCGTGTGCATTCCATTGTCCCATTCGTAGTAATAGGGTGGTGTTCCTCCGGCTGGTGTAACATCCAGTTCACCGTCATATCCACTGTAACATGAAACATTGACAAATGTATATGTCATTGTTAATGGTGCATCGGGTTCATCAACAAAAATTGAATCTTCATAAGTACAGCCAACCGAATCGGTAACTGTAACATAATGCCAACCTGCATAAACACCGACGGGATTTTGGTCATCACTGTTGGCGGGTTCCCACCAATACGTATGTGATCCTGCACCGCCACCGGAGTTTACATATAGGTTTCCGGTTGCTTCTCCGTGACAGAGTACATCATCAGCATAAGTGTTTGCCCACATTGGTGGGTAGAGGTTTGATATATTCATTTCTCCGAAAATTTCACATCCATATACATCACTTACGGTAACGTAATAATATCCGGCCGGAACGGTAATGCTGTCAATCGGAGAAATATGTGTGTTAACCATACCATTGGAATATTCAAACGTATATGGGCCGGTGGAGTTTAAAGCTGTCACAGTTACAATTCCTGATGTGTCGCCAAAACAGAGAATATCATTGCCGTCAATTTCAAAATCTAACTCGGGCAAGGGTATAATGTTGACCATGTCGTGGATTGTGTCATCATCCTCATAAAATCCGTCCATATCCCAGGTTTGATTAAACCAGTTTATGGGTATATATCCGAGAGGAACAGAGCCTTCGAGCAATGGGCCGATTTCAAATGGCCCGATGGTAATGTCTTTTTCTCCGTTCTTTGAATCATACATGGCGACATAGTCATCCTTAGCGAGATAATCGCTCAAGTCAATTTCCGGTGTGGAATATCCAGTGGATGTTATGTTTGTATAAACTTGTTCTCCGGTTTCTGGGTCGGTGTATGAAATCGGAATGTCGAATTGTGGAATTTCATTGGATTTGAATGGGGTTTCGAGAACAATTGTAATGGATGCATAAACCACAGAATATAAGAAATCAAAAGTCAGTGAGTCCCATGTATGATTTGTAAAGGTTGGACTTATATCATATTCTACTGAAATATCCATGGAGTCCCAATCGAAACAGGGATAAGTGAAATTCAGATCGTTATTTACGGCAATGGTGATTGTGTCTGAATTTCCGGCAGCAATAACGGCATTTCCATTTGAAGGATCTGTTTCGGTGTATGGTATGGATAATGGGAATCCTAGGGTTGCCCAAATTGTCGGACAAAATGAAAATTCCTGGGTCATCCAACTATTCATGTCGAAGGAAATTTGCAGGATATAATAATCGATTGTTGCAGTAATCGGGCTCATATCATAAGTGATAGTTCCTCCATCGATAATGTCAATCACATTGGCAATTGCCGGTCCAGTTGGTGGAGGAATCAGGTTTGCAATTGCACTTAAAAAGGTTAAAATGTTGAGGTTGAAATGAATCCAGTTATCCTGTCCATATGCTTCGAGGCATTGTGTGCTAGGATCCAACCAATCGTCTGTTTCTACGTATGGAAGATCAATTTCTCCGGTGAGTCCGATGCCAAACCAGTCGGGTATAATAATTGGTAAGACATCATCTTCACAAAATGCGGGAAGTCCGGTAACCGGGTCTAAACATGGATACACTACTTCTCCGGTTTCACCATTGAGATAAAATACTGCAATAGAATCATGGGGGAGAGGTTGTCCTGGAATTGGTTCTGAAGGAATGTTAAAACTGGGAATCAGTGGAATGGTGGTTGTTCCGAATAATTCAACTATTATATCCATGTGTAAGCCGATTCCAAATTCCAAATCTAAAGCAATTACTCCTGCAGTTGGGAAATGAGAGTCGAGATAATGTCCGTCAAGGACATCGTACCAAGAGTTGATTGTAATGGCTTCTCCCGGATCAAAACTGTAATCGTCGGGAAAATCGAGTGTGATTTCTACAGGATAATTAATGTCTATGCTGCCAAGTGTAAATCCATGAATACTGAAAGTTGAACGAATAACTCCCCAGAAACCATAGTCAAGCCCCATGCCAAAGGTTTCTCCGAATATGGTAGTATATGCACCAACATTGTCCGATTCATTCCATTCAATATCAATGATATCATAATCAAAATCTAGGCTAAATGATCCTCCGGGGCCCCACATATCCTGATCGTGGGTCTCATATATAATATTGTGTATTAATACATTGGTGGGGTCTTGTGCCTGAGCTTTTTGTAGCCATGAAAGTCCAATGATTAATAATGCAAATATGATAATTCGTTGTTTCATGGTAATTTAGATTATATCAGCTGACATCAAACTATTAATAATAGGTTTAATTACGGTTTTCTTTACCATTACCGGATAATTTGCATTAATCCAGATGGTTTTATTATAATCTCCGGCAAATAGCATGATGCGCTCAAAAGGAACGCCTTTTGCTTCAAAACTTACGGTATATATTACACCGCTAAGCCCAGATTTTAATTCAACTTCTTCACGAGTGATAAAATTAACTCCCTGCGATTTAAAATGCTCCGGTGTCATCGCTCTGTCAATAATCGGCCAACTCGTGCCTTTGATTTCTTTGATTTGGATACTTGCACTGGTTCCAGGATGGATATAGCCAGGTATTTCTTCTGCAAAAATAAAGTGCTCGGGAGGAATAATAGCAATGTCAAAACCCGGAACGGTATCAACTAAATGCTTATCATACGGAATTTCTTCAATATTCCGTATGAAATAATCACTTAAATCGGGACTCGAATCACGCATGTGTTCTTGCGCAAACATCAGTCCTGATAGTGCTAATAGCAAGCCTATTACAATTGTTCTTTTCATAACTATACCCCAACGCTCTAAACTACAAAAAATATTTAATATCTACAAGTCTATTTTTATGACGAGTATTTCTGCCAAAGGTTGTCTTGAAAAGAGGGAAAAGTGAGTTTGTCCTGTGATTTAACCCGCATTATTCATGCGATTAGTTAGTGTCTGCAAGAAAACTACTGTTTTTCAGTCTCTGATAAGAAAACGTCAAAGATAAGACTTTCGATGTTTCTGAAACCAAGGAGTCCGCCAGCCGGCGGATCGACTGTTTTAGAAACGAGAATA
>Ga0307990_1000828_pt1 | contig 26800 bp, 23 predicted proteins | sample EllFjometagen129_FD_203168 | JGI IMG/M metagenome (GOLD analysis project Ga0307990, IMG submission 203168) | Marine microbial communities from Ellis Fjord, Antarctic Ocean - #129 | ecosystem: Environmental > Aquatic > Marine > Unclassified | place: Southern Ocean | collected 2014-10-08
AATGTTTGAAAGTACAGTTGATATTATTACCACGGGGATGCTGAGAGTGAATATTTGCCAACCCTCAGATAAATTACCCCATTGACTAAAAGTGCTCTGAAGAAAATTTCTTATTGGATTCCATAGAAATACACGCCAATAAAGAATATAATTAAAAAGATAATTCCTGAAATAGATTTTTGAAGTTTTTCAATTGTACTAAACATTTTTTCAGACAGAAAAAAAGATTTTTCGCGAAGACCAACGGACCTATTAATTAACTCTAAAACTTCTCTTCTAGATACTTTCTGATCTTTATTTTTCATATTTAATCAATTCTTCTATCCAATTAGGAATGTTTTGAACTAATTATAGCAAATACCCCCTTCTTTGCCTTGCTATAATCTTCTTATGTCTTCGCAATCTAAAAACTCCAAGGGAGTTTATTTTATTCTCACCTCAGTTTTGATGTTTGGTAGCTATGGAGTTTGATCAAACTTAATCGCTCTAGGAGCATCAATTAACGAGGGTGGTTGTGGTTGTCACGACAAGTGGAATGATATTGCCTTAAACGGCAATCCTTAACCCTCCTAATTTAACCCCTTCTACGCTATAATGGTTACTCGCATTTTTCGCGTTTAATTTATGATTAAAGATAAAATAGTCGTTTCTGGTGCTAGGGAACACAACCTTAAAGACATCAAAGTCACCATCCCTAAGAACAAACTAGTTGTTTTTACTGGTCTCTCTGGGAGTGGTAAAAGCTCCTTAGCCTTTGACACCTTATACGCTGAAGGCCAACGTCGATACGTTGAAAGTTTGAGCTCATATGCTCGCCAATTCTTAGGCGTGATGAGCAAACCAGACGTTGACCAAATCGATGGCCTCTCACCAGCCATCTCCATTGACCAAAAAACCACCTCCCACAACCCTCGTTCTACCGTCGGCACCATTACCGAAATTTATGATTACCTCAGACTCCTCTACGCTCGCATTGGTCACCCGCATTGCCCAGAATGTAATCGTGAAATTTCTACTCAAAGTGTTGATCAAATAGTCGGTCACGTCATGACAGAACTAGAAGAAAGAACTCTGGGTGGTGCACCCACTAGATTTATGATTTTATCCCCAGTGGTCCGCAATCGCAAAGGCGAATTTGATGGCCTGATGGAGAACATCCAAAAAAAAGGTTACGTCCGGGCCCGCATTGATGGTAAAATTTATGACCTCAATGAAGAACTAAATTTAATTAAAACTAACCGCCACACTATCGAAGTTTTAATCGACCGCCTCATCATTTCTAAAAAACAACTCAAAGATAAAACTGAGTTGAAATCATTTAAAAGCCGTCTCTCCCAATCCATCGAAGAGGCCTTAAAACTTTCCGAAGGCTATATTGTCATCAGTTTTGTTAAAGACGCTTCCCTTAATTTTCCTGAACAACCCAAAAAAGTAGAAAATCGCTTGTTTAGTGAAAACCTAGCTTGCAGTCACTGTGGGATCAGTATCGAAGAGCTCGAACCCCGACTCTTTTCTTTCAACTCCCCACAGGGAGCCTGTGAGACTTGTAATGGCTTAGGTTCATTGCTAAAAATAGATGCTGAAAAAATAATCGCTCCCGAATTAACTTTAAGTGAAGGCGCCGTCATTCCCTTTGCCAGCGCTCTGGCCCATGGTACTTGGTGGAGTAGACTCATCAAAGCCGTCATTGCTGACCGTGGCTATGACTTCCGCAAAACTCCTTGGGAAGATTTCGATGAAAAAACTCAGCAAATAATGCTCTATGGTTCTAAAAAAGTTTACGAAGTTTCTGGTGAAAATCGCCAAGGTCAAATGACTAGTATTGAGCAAACCTTTGAAGGTTTCCTGAAAAACCTAGAGCGAAGATATCAAGAAACTAACTCTGATTTTATTCGCCACGAAATTGAAAAATACATGCTACAAGAAATCTGTCCTAGTTGCAGCGGTGACCGGCTTAAAGATGAATCTCTCGCTGTTTTTATTGATGGTAAAAACATTGCCGAGATAACTGCTTTTCCAATCGATCAAACCTTAGAGTGGGTTAAACACGTTTATAAAGGTAAAGTTTTAAGTACTAAAGAACTAGCCATTGGTGACTCCATCCTCAAAGAGATTGTGGCTCGACTCCACTTCTTAACTTCTGTTGGCCTAGAGTACATCAGCTTAAATCGCGAAGCATCCACCTTAGCTGGTGGAGAAGCCCAACGAATCCGCTTAGCTTCACAGATCGGCACTGGTCTGACTGGAGTAATGTATATTTTGGATGAACCAACTATTGGCCTTCACCAACGAGACAACCACCGCCTAATTAAGACTCTTAAAAATCTCCGCGACAAAGGCAACACCGTCATTGTGGTTGAACACAATCGCGATGTAATTATGTCTGCCGATGAAGTGATCGACTTTGGCCCTATGGCCGGTAAGCTGGGTGGTAAAATCGTCGCCCAAGGTACTCCAACAGAAATTCAAAAAAAGAGAACTCTAACTGCTAAGTATTTGGCTCGCAAAAAAGACGTGGAATATAAGAAAGTTGTTCCTGATAGACGCTACATTGATCCTAACTCCATCGCTATTTCTCAAGAGAATGAACCTAGTATTCGCATTGAAGGAGCCAGTAAACATAACCTCAAAAAAATAGATGTTGAGTTTCCACTCCGTACTTTTACCTGTATTACTGGTGTCTCTGGAAGTGGTAAGTCTACACTTTTACATGACACCCTTTACTATCAGCTGGCTGATAACTTAGGCTATAAAACTGATCGCAAATCTGGTCATGTCGATAAAATTATTGTTCCCGATGAAGTCCGCAAGATTACTTTAATTGACCAAAGTCCAATTGGTAAGACCCCACGTTCTAACCCCGCTACTTATACTAAAGTTTTTGATTATATCCGCAAGCTTTTTTCCACTACCCGCGAAGCTCAAATCCGCGGTTATAAGCCCGGTCGATTTAGCTTCAATGTCAAGGGTGGTCGTTGCGAAGCCTGCCAAGGTGATGGGCAGATTAAAATTGAGATGCAATTTCTACCAGATGTTTACGTGACCTGTGATGTCTGCCAGGGCAAACGCTACAGCCAAGAAACTCTAGAAGTTAAGTACAAAGGTAAAAATATTCATCAAATCTTGAAGATGGAAGTTGAAGATGCTTTTGAATTCTTTGATGGTCATGCCACCCTACGCAGTAAACTCCAAACCTTATTAGATGTCGGACTAGGCTACTTAGAGCTGGGTCAGCCAGCACCAACTCTGAGTGGAGGAGAAGCACAACGAGTTAAATTGGCTAAAGAACTTTCAGGTAGGGTTAATGAGCATGTGGTCTATTTACTAGATGAGCCCACCACTGGCCTCCACTTTCATGACGTTCAAAAACTATTAGACGTCTTACATCAGCTAGTAGAGAGCAATAACACCGTCATCGTCATTGAACACAATCTAGATATTATTAAAAATGCTAATTGGATTGTCGATCTTGGTCCTGAGGGTGGTGATAAAGGTGGAGAAGTCATGTTTGCCGGAAAACCTGAAGATATTATAAAAAATAGAAAATCTTATACTGGTAAATACCTCAAACAAGAACTAAGCTCCAAAATAAGGTAGAATTATTAGTTATGCAATCTAAGGTTGATCAATTAATTAGCGAAGCTGAAGAGTTTTTAACCAATAAAACCTATGACATAGCTCATGGTTTAGAGCATCATCAACAGGTTTGGGCTAATATCCAAAAAATCACGACCGGTATTGAAGAAAAATTTGATTTAGTTGCTCTCCAAATTGCTGCTATGTGGCACGACATTACTACTGAAACCAAAAAAGTAAGTAAAAAAAGAGCTAAAAAAAATACTGCTAAATACGTCACTGAAAAGATGGCACAACTAGGTTTTCCTCAATCTACTATTAATAAAACCAATACTGCTATCCTTGAACACAGCATCATGAACACACAAACTATCTTAGAAAGTAAAATCATTGCTGATGCAGACTTATTAGAATGGTTTAATGTTGAAAGATTTCTAAAAACTTTGCAGATTTATAGTTCTGGTAGGGGGGCAAAAATTAAAAAAATAGCTCTTAAAAAATTTGCTAAAAAATGGACTCACAAAATTCCTAAGCTAATTCACTTTGATATCACTCATAAATTTTATCTTCAAAAACTAGCTGAGTTTAAAAAAGATCTTCGAGTTAAAAAAGCAGTTTTGGAAAAATACGGCGAAAAAATAGAAGAATTTATTTAAAATCTATGTTTGTAAAACTTTACGAAAAACTAGCTAAAATTTTCCGCAAACCTCACTATAACTACTTTGCCTCACAGGTTAACCATTCTCATGCCAAAAATCGCACTGAACTTGAAAAACAACTTAAAAAAACTAAAATAAAACCCGGCCAATGTATTTTTTTCTGGAATAGAAGAACTAAGTGTGTTGATCATATTGCGATCGTACCTTCACAAAATCCAAATAATCTCAATCTTCTGCAGGCTAAGATAGTTCATGCCGCCCCTCCTCTAACTATTGATAATAGTGATTTTTCTGGAGTCAGAGTTTCTTCAGCTTTAAAGTTCATCGGTAATTTAAATAAAACTTATTCTCGAATATTGGTTGGCTCGCCACCCACAGCTTCTAGTTTACAACTTCAAAAAGCTGGAGAATTAACTAGAGAGATCGGCATTTCTAAAAAAATTGATAATAAAGTTATTCTATACTCACTACCCATCGCTAATAAATTTTGTTATGTAAAGTGGTTTGATTTTGATACTCATCTCAAATTTAAAATTGGCTTTCCTTACTTAGTAGCCAAAAAAGAAACTGGCACAATCACTGGCTGGATGTCTACCTACTGCGGAGATTTGGTGGGTAGAATTTATCAGCAAATAAAAATTAAAAATTTACCCAAGGCAAACTTTATGGGTAGAATGTTCTTCCGCAGCTCAACTTTTTATGAATGGATGAAAGCTAATGATAGTATTGAAGATATAGTCATGTGGAATGACCCCACGCCTAATAAATACTGATGAAAAAACTTTTTACCATCTTTTTATCGATATCCTTTCTATTTTTAATTATTATTAGCCCCGCCCAAGCCCAATCCAACTCCGACTACTTTAATACTAAGCTTCACACCACTGTCACCGTCAACAACGCCGGGCAGAGTCGAGTCAAACACGAGTTTACTATTATTAATAAAACTCCCACTACTTACATCAGCCAATACGGTCTAAAAATCAGCTCGGCTGAACTAAAAAATGTGACCGTCATCAGTGATGGTAAAAGCATTGAGTCAGAAGTAGTTTTTATCAAAGCTGGCCAGCAATCAGGTCCTGGCCAAACCAGCATTGGTGTTACTTTTCCTGAAAAACTAGTCGGTGAAGGTAAGACTAGAAACTTCACCATCAGCTACACCCATCCTGATGCAGCTGTAATTAGCGGTAGTGTTCTGGAAGTTGCCCTCCCACCCCAAGCCAATCCTCAGGACTACTCAACTTATACCGTTACTCTCATCACTCCAGCCAAATTTGGCGGTCCTATCAGAACTACTCCTATTAATCACAACTTTACCGCCAGTGGTAGTCAAATAGTTACCAGCTTTGAAAGGGGAGAAGAAAGAGGTGTCTTTGCTCTTTTTGGTAGCGAACAACTTTTTGATCTAGACCTAACTTATCACTTAGAAAATTCAACTAATAATCCTGGTATTACTCAAATTGCCCTCCCTCCAGATACTACTTTTCAAAAAATTTACTACCATCTTCTTGATCCAAAACCAGAAAAAATAGAGCTTGATCTAGATGGTAACTGGATTGCCACTTATAAACTTCCAGCTGGAAGTGACACCGTGGTCAACCTACTAGCTACAGTCAAGCTAACTTTAGAGCCCAATGAATCAGTCCCAGTTTCCAAGCCTAATGATGATCTGCTTAAAGCTCAAGAATACTGGCCAGTCAATCACTCAGATTTAAAAAAACTTACTCAAGATTACACCACTGCCAAAGAAATTAATGATTTTGTGGTCAACTCTCTTAACTACAACACTGATATCGCTCTGGGTTTACCTGAAAGACTTGGTGCTATCGGTGCGATCAACAATCCTGATGATGCTGTTTGCCAAGAATTTACTGATCTTTTTATCACTCTCGCTAGGGGGGCCGGTATTTACTCGCGCCGCATCACTGGTTATGCTCACTCACAAAATAGCGAGCTTCGCCCACTAAGTTTAGTTGAAGACATTCTTCATTCCTGGCCAGATTATTACAATCAAGAAGAACAACGCTGGACTCCAATTGATCCCACCTGGGAAGATACTACTGGTGGAGTTGATTATTTTCATCAAGTAGACCTCAACCACATTGTCTTTGCCATCAATGGACAAAATAGTGTTACTCCTCATCCCGCTGGTAGTTATAAAAAACAGGATTTTGCCGGAAAAACAGTACTGGTTGAATTTGGAACAAGTTTCCCTGAGCAATTTTCTGACATTAAGCTAGGTATTAAACCTAGAAAGATCATGGGCTTGAACATTCCCGGATTTTATACTCTTGAGATAACCAACCAAACTGGAGCTGCCCAGTACAATTTACCACTTCAAGTTACTTCTGCTTCTAGCCAGATCATTTCACCACAAAATATTGATGAAATAGAAGCTCTATTACCATTTCAAACTCAAAATATTTCACTAAAAATAGAAAGTAGCGCTGGTTTTCTACCCAGTCACGATACAATAGCAATGGGAATACTAGATGACATCCAAGAATTTAACCTTACCACCATCCCACCAATCAGCCAATATCTCCACCAAAAAGAAACCATCTTGGTTGTGGCAGGAGGAGCTATCTTCATTTCCCTCATTGGCGGGAGTTTATTGGTTCTTAGACGAAAACGATAAAATTCTCTACGTCGGTAAAGCTAAAAATCTCAAAAATCGTTTGCGCTCATATACTCGTTTTAATGATCTGACTCCCAAAATTAAACGTTTAGTAGCTACTGCCGTCACCATTAAACATCAAGTTTTAACTAGCGAACTTGAAGCTTTATTAATTGAAGCAGAGCTAATCAGGCTTCACCAACCAAAATACAATACCTTACTTAAAGATGATAAAACCCCACTTTATATTCACATTACCAAAGAAGATTTCCCTCGAGTTCTAACTGTTAGAAAAAAGGATCTTGATCACTATCAACATCGTGGCACAATTTTAGGACCATACCCCAGCTCAGGAAAAGTTAAAGAAGTTTTAAAAATAATGAGGAAAATATTTCCGTGGTGCAATCAAACTAGTAATCAAAAGAAAGAGAAGGCTTGTTTCTACTATCATCTAGATCAATGCCCTGGAGCTTGTGTGGGTCAAATTAGTCGTGAAGATTATCAAGCTCAAATTTTAAATTTAGTTACTTTTTTAAAAGGTCAAAAAAAAGAAGTTCTTAAAAATTTAAAACAACAACTCAAATCTTTTTCTAAGGAAGAAAAATTTGAACAAGCAGCTCTAATTAGAGATAAAGTTCAATTAATTAAAGAAGTAACTCAAAAAAAATATCCACTTAAACCAACCTTAGTTTTACCCAGTCTTACCAGCGATCACCATCAAACCCTACTTCATCTTCAAAAAATTCTCTCCACTTACTTAAAAATACCCAGTGATTACCCCCTTAATAGAATAGAGGGTTATGATGTCAGCAACACCTCTGGAAAACTAGCTAGTGTCTCGATGGTAACTTTCATCAATGGCCAGCCAGACACAAACAAGTATCGTCTCTTTAATATTAGAACTCTAGATACTCCTAACGACTATGGCATGCTCAATGAAGCTATTAGTCGTCGACAAAACCACCCCGAGTGGGGAAAACCAGACCTAATCGTGATTGATGGGGGAAAAGGACAACTTAGAGCAAGTTTGAGGGCTTGGCATTGGCCAACTCCAATCATCAGTATTGTCAAAAATCCTGACAGAATTGTGATTCCAATTGAGATTAAAAGAGAGCCACGTTTATCAATAAAATATCAGGTTGTTTTATTACCTAAAAACCATCCTGTTTTACATCTTATCCAACACATTCGTGACGAATCGCATCGTTTTTCTAAAAAACAACACCTTAAACGAAGAACTAAAAATATGCTATCCTAATCTTATGAAACTTTTTAAACCCCTCATTACCTCCACCATCACCATCTTCCTATTAGCTTACTTTTTACCCACCGTCAGCTACATGAACTGGACCACACTAGCCTTAGCAGCGGTGGTTTTAACTTTACTCAATAAAATCGTTCGCCCCGTCCTCAAAATTTTATTTTTACCCATCAATATCGTCACTCTAGGATTATTTTCATTAGTCTTAAATGTAGCCTTACTCTGGCTAGTAACATATTTAGTGCCAGGATTTCACATCGAGTCTATGACTTTATTAGGAGTGCAATTCAATGAATTCTTCTCACTGTTGATTGTCTCAGCATTAATTGGACTTTTTCAAAATTTCCTAGGTTTTCTTCTCTAGAAAAGGTATAATACAGACTATGCACATAGCACCTTTTATACCAACTAAATTTTATTCTAAAATTAAGGGTCTAAAATGAAAAAATTTCTTTTATCTCTAGCTGTATTTTTGATAGCTGGGCTTTTTATTATTCAGCCTTCACAAGCTCAAACATCTCCACTATTAACTGAAAATATTGAGATAGGAACTGAAGCCACTGACTCTGGAGAAGCTACTCCAGAAGGAACTTTAGCATCACCTTCCGCAGAAACCATCCAAAAAATTCAAGAACAAAAAGATCAAGACATTACCCAAGCCGAAGGTGAGCAAAAAAGTAAACTAGTGAGGTATTTAGAAGAAAACCCTCTCGAAAATAAAAACTTTACTAATCTTTTACAACAATCTATTAGAAATGCCGTCGAGGAAGGCGTACCACCAAACGTGATCGTCTTGGTTTTACTATTCCCACTAATAGCTTCATTTATCGCTGCTTCTAGACACATCATCGGTCTTCGAGGCTTTGGTATTTACATTCCAGCTGTGTTATCAATTGCCCTAGTTTCTACTGGAATAATTGAGGGGATTGCCATGTTTTTAGTAATCGTTCTCGTAGCTCTTCCAGCTAAAAAAATACTCACTAGATTTAAACTCCCCTACTTACCTCGCACAGCAATTTTGTTGTGGTTTGTGTCACTGGCCATTTTAGGTATGCTCCTCTTAGCTCCACTCATTAACATGGTGACCCTAATGACAGTAAATATTTTCTCGATCATGATCTTAGTGCTACTAGCAGAAAACTTTTTAGATGCACAAGCTAGAACTAAGCCACTAAATGCCATTGCCCTAACCATTGAAACAATAGGTTTGGCACTTTTATCAAGCTTTTTACTGCAGTGGGAAAATCTACAAAAATTTGCTTTACTCCAACCAGAACTACTAATCGTATTTACTTTTTCAATCAACTTTATTGTTGGTAAATTCGTTGGATTGCGTTTTGCTGAGTACTTTAGGTTTCGCTCATTAATGGAAGAAGAGTAACATCATTAGTTGATGGAAATTATTTATGTCAATCAAACCTTCACATATCTTGGGGCATAATGGTCGCTATCGCTACACCGCACTTAACTCTCGTGAGTCTAAAAAATTTGGTTTTTCTAAACTCCGAACCAAAGAACTACTTAAACAATACAACATTCCCACCGCAGAGCTTTATCATGTTTTTGACTCGCCAGATGACCTAGAAATAATTAATTGGACCAACGTCCCCATGCCATTTGTACTAAAACCTGCTAGTGGCAGCGCTGGTAAAGGAATTTGGGTCATAGAAAAAAAAATTGAAGACAGAGCAATTTGGATTGATAGTCAAGGTAAACGGATCAACGAAGATGACCTCAATCTTCATGTCCATAACATTCTTGACGGCGAGTTTAGCACTTGGGGCAGCAACCACAAAGCCTTAATAGAAGAAATGATTCCCTCTCACTCCAAATTAGCTAAATTATCATATGGTGGCACTCCAGATATTAGAGTAATTGTTTTTAACTCTGTACCAGTCATGGCTATGGCTAGAATCCCCACTAAAAAATCTGGCGGAAAAGCAAATTTAGATCAAGGTGCAATTGCAGTTGGAATCGACATGTCAACTGGAATAACTACCCACGGCATTTATGGTAAGAAAAAAACAATCGAGACATTTCCTGATAGCAAAAGAAAAGTTCGTGGCATTATGATTCCAGAATGGACAAAAGTTTTAGAGACTGCTGTTAAAGCAGCTAATGTAGCTGGCTATAAATACATGGGAGCTGACTTATTTATTCACCCAGAAAAAGGTCCGATGATTGTCGAGCTGAATGGTTATCCTGGGCTATCAATCCAGATTGCCAATGATGCAGGTCTAAAAAAACGACTTGAAAGAGTAGAGGGACTAGAAGTACGTAATGCTCAACATGGAGTAAAAATTGCCCGAGCTTTATTTGCTGAAGTTTTTATTGATGAAAGCAAAATTGGAGAAGGTACACCAATCATTTCCTACCGACCATCAGTCCAGGTTTATGATGACAAACGCAAACCACACACAATTGACGCTCTCATCAATACTAGTCGCTATCGAAGTGCCATTAGTCAAGAATTGGCTGAAGAACTAGGTCATTATGATATTGAAGATCTGCTCTGGAGGCAACAAGAAATTGAGGGCAAAGTACCAGTGATTGAAATTGAGTTGAAAATAAAAAATCATCGCTTTAAAACTGCGATGGTGGTTATTAAACGTCTCAACCGTACTCTGCATAAAATTGAGCTGGGTAGGAGAGACGTGCAAGGATTTTTAGTTGGAGACAATGAATAATGAGTCTCATCAAAAAACTAACCCCGATTAATTTATTGGAAGAAAAAGAAAAATTTTTTGCCAACGAAAACTACAACCCGCAGTTTACTTATGAAAAAAATGTAAATAATGAAATTTTAAATAAATACAGCCAACTCAATTCTCAAACTGCTGATCTGGCTCAAACCATTATCGATCAAGCCTACTATCAAAAAACAGAAACTGAGCTAAGAAAATTGCGCGGGGTAAAAGTTAATCAAAAACAAATTGAAGACAAAATTGTTAAATTTTTAGACATGCATGGTTTAAGAGAGAGATTTAAAATCATCTGGTCAAATTCTTTTGTGGCCAGAGCTACCATCACTCCCGATACGGTCAAGCTCAGACTTCCAGCAGATTTCCATAAATTAGACTTACTCAGTATGCTGTACCACGAAATTGGCACCCATGCCTTAAGAAGAATCAACTATGAGCAACAACCTTGGTTTAAAAAAAAGAAAGAACATGGGTTTAAAAACTATTTAAAAACTGAAGAAGGATTAGCAGCCTTGCACTCTTTACTTCCACTAGAATTTCAGCTAGCTTATATGCCAGCTTTAAACTATATAGCTGTAAAATACGCAAAAAAACATTCTTTTGCAGAGTTATGGAATTTTTTAATTCCATATATCGATGACCCGAACCGCCGGTTTATTTTTACTTTTCGAAAAAAACGTGGTTTAACAAATACTTCTCAGCCAGGAGGATTTACTAAAGATTTGGTTTACTTTGCTGGTTTGATAAAAGTCTGGCGCTATTTAAAACAAAATAGCTTTGATCCTACCAATTTATATTTTGGCAAAATGGCTTTAGAAAATGTTGATGAAGCTGTTAAAATGAATCCTGATTTTGAACCACTGCTACCTAGTTTCTTCACCACTAACAGAGTCAGATATGAAAAAAAATTGGCTAAGATAGGAAAGGTCAATTACCTAATATAAATATGAAAAAAAATCTGTTCTTAGTAAAAAAAACTTAAACAATATAAACATCAACCTCAAAGCTATCAATATATTGCTCAATTAATTAAAACCCCACCCAAGCAAATTCTTTTCATTGATGATAACGAACCAAATATTGAAGCTGCTCAAATAGCGAGCATGCAAACGATTCATTTTCAAAATAATCAAGACTTTATTAAAAAAATCTCTAACTTGATATAATATCGCAATGTCAAAAAAATCAAAACAAGTAGCCCTTGGAATGTCTGGTGGAGTTGACTCTTCACTCTGTGCCCATTTACTCAAAGAACAGGGCTATGAGGTGACTGGTGTTTTTTTAGAATGCTGGCGTGCTCCCGGTTGCAGAACGGATCAAGATCATCAAGACGCACTCAAAATTGCTTTAGAGCTAGATATTCCATTTAAAGTTTTAGATTTTAAAAAAACTTATCACGATAAAGTAGTGGAGTATTTTTTTGCTGAATATAAAGCTGGTAGAACTCCTAATCCGGACGTGATGTGTAATAAAGAAATTAAGTTTGGCTTATTTTATGACTGGGCCATGGAAAATAATTTTGATTTTGTAGCCACTGGTCATTATGCCAAAACTAAAAATGGGCAACTTTTAACCCCCAAAGACCAATGGAAAGACCAAACATATTTTTTATATTTAATGACTCAAAAGCAACTAGAACACACGCTGTTTCCTTTGGCTGAGTTAACTAAAAAAGAAGTCAGAGCGGAGGCAGAAAAAAGAAGCATTCATGTGGCCGATAAACCTGATTCGGTCGGGATTTGTTTTATTGGTGATATTGATGTCCGCCAGTTTATTAAAGACAGACTGGGTGAAAAACCAGGTGAGGTCATTGATAAGCAAGGCAATGTGATTGGCTCTCATAATGGGATTTGGTTTTATACGATTGGCCAAAGACACGGCTTTACCATTAAACCTAGTACTTCAATTAAACAAAGTGATGGGACCACGATTGAAAAGACTAACTTACCGCCGTTTTATGTGGTCGGAAAAGATGCGAAGAAGAATCAACTTATCGTTGGTTTTGGAGCTGATGCTTATCAAAGTGAATTTGAGATTTCTGAGATCCATTTAATTAATCAAAGTGGAAAATTACCTAAAGATTTATTCATTCGCATCCGTCACACTGGGAAAATTATTCCCATTCAATTAGCCAAAAATAAAATAAAATTAGCTGAGTCAATCAAAGGCATTGCCGCTGGCCAATCCGCCGTCTTTTATCAACCAATTGATCAAAATAATTTTCAATGTCTGGGTGGAGGGATCATTAATTAACTTCACCTTGCTCCCCCTTAAAGAAATCAGTTATAGTGGAAAACATGAAGCTAAAGCCCTTTGCCACCGCAGTGTTTGTCTTGTTTATCACCAGTTTGCTCGGTTTTCTCATTATTCCTGATGCCACCATTTACGTTGATGAGTTTGTTCATCATGATGTCGCTCAAAGCTTTTGTCATCTCCAGCCTGATATCTCGCCCAATTTAACCAACATTCCTGCTTACCATGCACTCATAGGAGGAGTCTGCTATTTAGGATCATGGATTACACCGCTGGATTCCTTAGCTAGCATCAGAATTATCTCACTAGTTTTTAGCCTCTTGGGAGTTTATATTTTTTATCTTCTCGCTCAGGAGCTTAAACACAAAAATTCCGGTTTAAAAACACTCCAGTTTTTTTTCCTGCCGATTGCGCTCCCATTTTATTTTTTTGTTTATACAGATATTCCTGCTCTGACCATAGTTTTGGCTGCTTTTTACTTAGTCATCAAAAAACGCTATCATTGGGCGGGAGTTTTAGCTACCTTAAGCGTGGCTTTTCGCCAGAACAATATCGTTTGGTTGGGGTGGTTGGCTTTTTTCATTTTTCTAGAAGAAATTTGGCCCAAAATCAATTTTAAGACCCTGTGGCAATATCTGAAACAAGTCTGGATTTTTATATTAGGAATAATTGCTTTTGCGGGTTTTATTTACTGGAATGGGGGAATTTCCCTAGCCAAAGCTGAAGAATGGGCTCATCCTAGTTTTAGTCTCTACTTAGGGAATGTCTACTTGATGTTAATAACATTTACGATTATTTTTTGGCCACTTGAATTAGATTTAGTCAAAAAACTGAATCAACTGTGGCAGAATAAATGGCGCTTGGGAGGATTCATGGTGACTGTGCTGGGCTTGTTTGTCACTTACCAAAATTCTTTTACTAATAGTCATCCTTACAATCAACACACCTTTGCCTTACACAATTTAATTTTAGTCAAAATAACTGAAAATCCAACTTTGAAGCTGATCGCTTTTATACCCATCGTGCTGGCGGTGTTGGTTTTATTTACTCGCCGTTTGCGTAAACCTAAATACGGTTGGTTTTATTTGTTCGCAGTCTTATTTGTCTTACCATCTTGGTTGATTGAACCTCGCTATTTCTTTTTACCCTTTGCTCTTTATTTACTATTTAGAGAAAAGGTTGATCTGAAAACAGAGTGGAGATTAATTGTCTGGGAAGTAGTCCTAGCTCTGAGCCTTTTTGGCGGAACCATCACCAAGAATATTTTTCCTTAACAGAGGGGGGGAAATTAAATTAATGAAAAAATCCTCATAACCTTCATGATAAAAATAGTCCTCACCCATATATTGAATCCTACCGCAAAACCCTCTTTGACACTTGGTATATCCTTGCTATAATAACGATCCTTACAGAGATAAAGTCTTAGTTCATCAAGAACACAGATACTCATCTTTAATTTCATTAATTTTTATTTAATGGGTTCTTTAACAAGTTAAGATACTTATCTATTTTAAATCGTGTCTGATCTAGACACGGTGATAGAAAACGCTAATTCATTTTTTGGTATTTTTTTATAAAAAATACACATCAGTTTTAAAAAGGATAACTTTTATTTGAGAGTTTGATCCTGGCTCAGGATGAACGCTGGCGGTGTGCCTAAGGCATGCAAGTCGAACGATAAACTCACTTCGGTGAGTGGACAGTGGCAGACGGGTGAGTAACGCGTAGGAATCTACCCTTTAGCGAGGAATAGCCCATCGAAAGGTGGGGTAATACCTCATAGTCCTTATACTCGAGAGTTTATAAGGTAAAGATTTATCACTAGAGGAGGGGCCTGCGTCCTATCAGGTAGTTGGTGGGGTAATAGCCTACCAAGCCGATGACGGGTAGCCGGTGTGAGAGCACGACCGGCCACAAGGTTACTGAGACACGGAACCTACACCTACGGGTGGCAGCAACCAGGAATATTGCGCAATGGACGAAAGTCTGACGCAGCGACACCGCGTGTGGGATGAATCTCCTCGGAGTGTAAACCACTGTGGCGAGGGAGGAATAAATGACAGTACCTCGCTAGAAAGCACCAGCTAACTACGTGCCAGAAGCTTCGGTAATACGTAGGGTGCAAGCGTTATCCGGATTTACTGGGCGTAAAGAGTCCGTAGGCGACCTGATAAGTCTCTTGTTTAAGCCCGAGGCTCAACTTCGGACAGGCAAGAGAAACTATTAGGATTGAGTTAGTTCGGGGTAGCTGGAATTCTCGGTGGAGGGGTGAAATCCGTAGAGATCGAGAGGAACGTCAAACGCGAAGGCAGGCTACTAGGACATAACTGACGCTAAGGGACGAAAGCTTGGGTAGCAAAAGGGATTAGAGACCCCTGTAGTCCAAGCCGTAAACTATCTTTGCTAGTTGTTCCTGACTTCGGTCGGGAGTGACGTAAGCTAACGCGTTAAGCAAAGCGCCTGGGGAGTACAATCGCAAGATTAAAACTCAAAGGAATTGGCGGGGGAGCGTACAACCGGTGGAGCATGTGGTTTAATTCGATACAAAGCGAAAAACTTTACCTGGGTTTGACATCTAGCTGCAACGCTTGGGAAACCAAGAAGTCTTCGAGAGTGCTAGACAGGTGATGCATGGCTGTCGTCAGCTCGTGTCGTGAGACGTCCGCTTAAGTGCGGTAACGAGCGCAACCCTTATCGTATGTTACACGTACCATACGAGACTGCCCTGCTTATGCAGGGAGGAAGGAGAGGACGACGTCAAGTCAGCATGTCCCTTATATCCAGGGCTACACACATCCTACAATGGGAAGGACAACGGGTCGCGATGCCGTGAGGCTAAGCCAATCCTAATAAACCTTTCCTCAGTTCAGATTGAAGGCTGAAACTCGCCTTCATGAAGTCGGAATCGGTAGTAATCGCAAATCAGAAGGTTGCGGTGAATACGTTCTCGCTCCTTGCACACACTGCCCGTCAAGCCAGCAAAGTCAGCAGCGCCCGAAGCGGGTGACCGTAACTCTACTTGTAGAGAACGGCCCTACTACGGCGAGGTTGGCGATGAGGACTAAGTCGTAACAAGGTATCCGTACTGGAAGGTGCGGATGGATTACCTCCTTTCTAAGGAGTTGGGTTGGGAGAATCACGCCTCCCATCTCCCGTGTAGAGCAATCTGCACGAAAAACATCTCAAGTCCCATGACCACCATATCTGGGCTGAAGATGCGGTTTCTATCACCATGTTTGGATCAGAAAATAAAATAGACCATAGCAAAACCACCACAATTGGTGGTTTTTTGGTAAAATGAAGAAATAATATAAAAATAGGAGATCAGACAATGAGTATAAATCCCGGAACGCCCCAATATACTAGTCAAGTAGTAGAAGTAGCTGTTTCTACCAGAAGAGAAAAAATTGCAAGTCTTAAACAACAAATAATTGGTGATCCTAAATTAGAAGAAACATTAATGGCTCAAGTTTCAACATTGATGACAGAAATAGGTCATTATCAAAAATACGAAGTAAAAGACAAAGAATAGTTTAATTTCTATCCCGGCTATTTTTATGATAAAATAGTCACCTTGCACCGGGTGTGTAGCTCAGTTGGTTAGAGCGCAGTCCTGATAAGACTGAGGTCCCTCGTTCGAATCGAGGCACACCCACAAAAAAAGACCGTTTGAAACGGTCTTTTTTAATTTTAAAAACAAAAATAATTATTCTTCAGAAGAGTCACAACTACATTCTTCTTTTCCACAACTATCACAAACTTTTTTATCATCTTTTTTATCTTTACAACCGCAACTTCCGCACATAAGAACTCCTTATTTAAAATAATACTACTATTCATAGTACCACTTATTATATTACTACAGCAAGTAGTAGCTAAAACCACCTTTAACCTTGCAAATTAGCAATCAAAAAGATAGAATGCTAATCTAATATGAATGAGTCAAAACCAGAACAATTATCAGTCACTAAGTTACCCAGTAATCAATTAACTCTACCCGTCGTACCTATTAGAGAGGGCGTACTTTTTCCTAGCACTGAGTCTGTTTTGACTTTTGGTAGAAAAATTTCACTTAATGCTATTGAGGATTCTAAACACACTAAAAATCTAGTCATTCTTTTAACTCAAAAATCTCCTAAAATAAATTTACCTCAACCCAAAGACTTATATCGCGTCGGCACCTTAGCCATCATTGAACGTACGCTCGACACAGAGGGTAGGGTTAATGCTTTAGTAAAAGGGATATGTAGGATAAAGGTAACTGAGTTTATCTCCACCAAACCAGTCCTTAGAGCTAAATCTATCAAGTTAACTGACTCCGTAAAACAAGATGATGAGATGAAGGCCTTAGCTTCTCATTTACAACGTATTTTTCGCAAATCAATTCACATGGGCAAACCAGTAGAGTTTCTTAACTTTATGAAATTGATGAGTGGTGTCACTGAAGGTGAACTAGCTGATCAAATTGCCAGCACTTTAAATATTAACACCACAAAAAAACAACAAATTCTGGAAATCATAGAAGTTAAAAAGAGAATTAAAAAAATTATTGAGTATTTAACTCGTGAGATGAAAGTCCTAGAAATTGAAAAGGACGTCGTCTATAAAACCCAGAAAAAATTTGATAAAAGCATGCGCGAAGGTGTGCTAAGAGAAAGACTACGCACTATTCAAAAAGAGCTTGGAGAGCTAGAAGATGATGAAGAAGTAGCTCAAAGCTATGAGGAAAAACTAAAAAAAATAGAGCTAGACAAAGACATTAATAAAAAAATCAGCAAAGAAATAAAACGCCTCCGCTCAATGTCACCCAACAATCCTGAATCTGGATACATACGCAGTTGGCTAGATACAGTTTTTGATATTCCTTGGAATACTTACAGCAAGAAGAATATTACCTTAAAACAAGCAGAGAAGACTTTAGATAAAAGTCATCATGGCTTAAAAGAAGTTAAAGATCGTATTTTAGAATATTTAGCTGTTTTGCAACTTAAAAAGAAAGCTGCTGAAGACAAAACTGCACATGTACCAACTATTCTTTGTTTTGTTGGTCCACCTGGAGTAGGTAAAACTAGCATTGGACGCTCAATTGCTGATGCCTTAGGCAGAAAATTTACCAAGGCTTCACTGGGTGGCGTTAGAGACGAAGCAGAAATCCGTGGTCATCGTCGCACTTATGTGGGTGCTTTACCCGGAAAAATTGTCAGTGGCATTATTCAATCTAAAAGCATGGATCCAGTTTTCATGCTTGATGAGGTGGATAAAATAGGTAAAGACTTCAGAGGTGATCCATCAGCAGCCTTACTAGAAGCTTTAGACCCTGAACAAAATAAGGGTTTCGAAGATCACTACCTAGACATGCCTCTAGATTTATCTAAAGTTATCTTTATCACTACGGCAAATACCCTAGATACTATTCCTCATGCATTAAGAGATAGGCTAGAAATCATTCGTTATTCTGGATATACCGAAGAAGAAAAATTTCATATTGCAAAAAAACACCTTTGGAACAAACAACTTGAAGCTAATGGTTTGAAGAAAAAACATATTAAAATCAACAACTCAACTCTTCACTACATCATCAAACGCTACACCAGAGAAGCTGGAGTCAGAGAATTAGAAAGAACAATTGGTAAAACCTTAAGAAAGGTAGCCCGAAAAATTGCAGAAAAAGAAATCGATTCTATTAAACAAGTCAACTTAAGTAAAAAACAACTTAAAAACCATCTTGGTCCAGAAAAATATGATGTCACTCAAACTGAATCTAAAAATAGAGTCGGCTTAGCAACCGGTCTAGCTTGGACTAGTGTGGGCGGAGACATGTTGTTTATTGAAGTTGCTCTAACTCCTGGGAAAGGGAAGGTCATCCTCACTGGAAAACTAGGCGAAGTGATGAAGGAGTCTGCTCAAGCAGCTCTCACATACGTCAAAGCTAATTTAAATAAATTAAATATCAATAAAAAAGTTTTTGAAACTACCGATGTCCATGTCCACGTTCCAGAGGGTGGCACCCCAAAAGAAGGTCCTTCGGCTGGAATTACTATTGCAACTGCGATGATCTCTGCTTTTACTAACAGACCAATTAAAAGAGATGTCGCCATGACTGGTGAAATCACCCTAAGAGGTAGAGTCCTTCCAATTGGTGGTCTTAAAGAAAAGAGCATTGCTGCTCATCGAGCCGGAAGCAAGACTATAATTATTCCACAACAAAATGAACGCAATTTAGTTGACATTCCTGATCTAGTTAAAAAAGATATTACCTTCATCCCAGTTGAGTCCATAGATGAGGTGATTAAACTTGCCCTGTGCTAAACTACCCCTATGGGTATCTGGAAAAAATTATTAATTCTCATTAGTTCAACTTTCATTTTATCTGGCTGTAGTATCTTGAATAATAAAAATGTGGCTGGCTTGCAAGTTATTACCAATGACACTGCCAGCTCTTTATTCCTTGATGGCCAATATTTAGATAAAACTCCTTATATAAATAAAACTATCCAGCCAGGTGAATACACCTTGAAAATCCAACCCGATGATCAAAAATTAGTTCCATACGAAACTCAGATTTCTTTGCAAAAAAATACTCTAACTGTAGTAACCTGGAAACCTGGGAGTAGATCAGAAAATAGCGGTGGAATTATTTATGAAATGGAAGAAATTAAAAGTAACCAGGGCGAGCTCTCATTCATCACTATTCCCGATAACTCAATTATCAAATTTGATCAGAGAGAACAACAATTTTCACCTTTAATTATAAAAAATATTGAGCCTGGCCACCATCAATTTGAAATTAGTTTACCCTCATATGAAAAACAACACCACACCATAAATATTATCAAGGGCTATCGAATTAACATCACTGCCAAACTAGCCAAATCCAATCCTCCAGAAGAAAAAGATAGCAACCAAGATAGTGTTGTCCTTATTAAAGATGATCTAGAATCAACTCAAAGCGCGTCTGCTAGCGGACAATTAGTAATTATTAAATCAACTGGTTTTTTTCAAAATAATATTGAAGTGCTAAAAGTCAGAAAAGAAGCCAGCACGTCTGCTGCCATAATTGGTCACGCTCTAGTTGGAAATTCTTATCCTTATTTAAACGAAAATCCAACTGGTTGGTTTAAAATAAGTTTTGACAACCAAGCTGGATGGGTGAGTGACCAGTATGCAAAACTAGCAAATGAATAAATATTCAAAGGCGCTTACAATTACCTACTTTGGCCTTTGGATAAGTTATTTTATTATCTTTTGGTCACAAGCCATCACCATTGATGCAGCCGGAAACATAGTCGCCAATCACGTCAATATTTGGGGCGACTGGGCAGCTCACTTCACCATGGGCTCTAGAATGGCTTTTGATAAACTAATACTTCTTCAAAGTCCATTCATTATTGGTAAATCATTTAGCTATCCCTTTGTAGCAAATCTTATTTCAGCAATATTAATCAGACTAGGAATTGGTTTTTTCAATTCATTCATCATTCCCAGCTTTATATTCTCATTAGCTACTATTTGGGCCTTATTCTTTTTTTATCAAAAAATATTTAAATCATCTCTAACAGCAATCGTGGCCTCATTATTATTTTTACTAAATGGAGGATTGGGTTTTGTTTACTTCATAAAAGATATTATTGAGTCAAAGAATCCACTCTTAACCATCATAAATCCTCCTCAACAATACACAAACATCGAACACTTTCTCTATCGATGGATCTCCGTTGTTGATAGCATGATTATTCCTCAAAGAGCTTTCAGCTTAGGCTTCCCACTAACATTAATTGCATTAGCATTATGCTGGTCTATTTTCATTAAACCCAGAAAAAATAAAAAAATAAAAATAAAAAAATTGGCAGTGCCTGTTCTTATCTTAGGATTAATGCCACTCATTCACACTCACTCTTTTTTAGCCGCATTTATTATTCTTGCCACCTGGGCAATTGGAGATACTTTAACTAAATCTTTTAGTAAAAAAGCTCTTAAAAAATGGCTACCACTGGTGATTGGTATATCAATTATTGCTATTCCAATTATCAAAATATTTTTATTTTCACAAGTTTCTAACCAATTTATAAAGTGGTTCCCCGGCTGGTACTCCCATGACTATCCAAATGAAAACTGGCTATTATTCTGGATAAAAAACTGGGGATTTATTCCTTTATTAGCTGTGTTGGGATTATTTAATTTGGCAAAAAATAAAAAGACCAGGAATGTATCGCTCATTACCTTTGCCCCTTTTTTCACCATCTTTATCATCCTTAATTTATTTTTGTTTCAGCCCTTCATTTGGGATAATACAAAACTAGTTGTCTGGGCATCAGTTGGATTCTCTGGGCTAGCAGCTCATTTTCTCATCTCCATGTGGCAGAAAAAAAGAGCCTATCCTATTTTTGCCAAACTACTCATAACAATTTTATTCTTCATTTCAATTTTATCAGGATCAATAGATGCTTATCGCATTGTTCGTTTCAAACTTCACAGTCATATAATGTACTCAAAAGAAGAGATGGAATTAGTTGAGTGGGTAAAAAATAATACTAGTTCTGAATCAATTTGGTTAACTGGAGATAACCACAATCATTGGCTATTTAACCTCACTGGAAGACAAGCGGTAATGACATACCGAGGTTGGTTGTGGACTCATGGTTATCAATATCGTTATGTTGAAAAAGACATCAGTCGAATGTTTACACAGCCCAACTTATCTGAAAATCTTTTTGGGAAATATTCGATTGATTACGTAGTAATCGGACCAAATGAGAGATCTCAATGGAAAGCCAATTTAAACGAATTTGATAAATTCACTTTAATTAAATCATCGCCAAAATACAAAATCTATTCACTCTGAAGTAAATCCGCAAACACTTCCGCATTCAAGCTCGCTCCACCCACCAACACCCCGTCACTTACTTTTAAATAAGGAGCAATGTTTTCTGGACTAATACTCCCTCCATATAAGACCGGTACTTTCCCAAAAACTGACTTAATTTCTTTAACTACCTTTGTTACATTTTTAACTGGGGCGATCTCTCCAGTACCAATCGCTGCTAATGGTTCATAAGCCACTATGCATTTGCTTAATAGTTCTGAATATATTAACTGAGCCTGATCTTCTATGTAATTTTGATCAACACACACAACCGGAACAATGCCATTATTTAAAGCCTGAAAAATCTTATTAGCCACATCCTGATGAGATTCTTTAAAATAACGCCTCCGTTCGGAGTGACCCAAAATAGCATACTTGACTCCAAAACCATCCAGGTTTCTAACACAAACTTCACCGGTATAACTTCCAGCTGGGTAAGTGCTTAAATTCTGAACTGCTAAAGAAATATTTTCCTTATCTTTAATTTTCTCAGCCACTAAAGATAAAAAGGGGTAGGGGGGTGCAATTATAACTTCTTGCTCAAGATCCATATAAGGTTTAAAAGATTCCAACCAAATATCTACTTCTTCTTGAGTTTTATTTGATTTCCAATTAGCAATAAATAATTTTTTCATGAATTCTCCTTTGTTATGCCCACTATATCATTCTCCAATTAAGTTGTGTTAGCATGTGCTGCGTGACTGACCTTCTTTCTTCACTCAATGATCAACAAGAAAAAGCTGTGCTTCATAGTGATGGTCCAGCCGTAGTTTTAGCAGGTGCCGGATCAGGTAAAACTAAAGTTTTAACCACTAGAGCCGCATTTTTAATTATAGAAAAACAGCTTCAACCAGACAACATTTTGCTGATGACTTTTACCAATAAAGCTGCCCAAGAGATGAGTAATCGAGTAAAAAAGCTAACTGGTTTTCACCTGCCTTACTCAGGCACTTTTCATCGCATCTGCGCCGCCATATTGCGCCGAAATGGTAAATTTATTGGCCTAGAGCCGAACTATGTTATTTATGACTCTCAAGATCAAGATGCTTTAATCAGACAAATCTACAAAGATCATGGTTTTGACCACAAAAAATTTAACCGTAATAGTGTAAAAGCAGCCATTTCTAATGCTAAAAATCAAATGATTTCTGCCACAGACTACAAAAACCAAACCGCCAATGATTTCCAAGAACATACAGCTAGAATTTATAAACTCTACCAGCATCATCTGAAAAAAAATCAAGCTGTTGATTTCGATGACTTACTTTTAAAAACTGTCAGATTATTTCAACAACACGCACCAACGCTAGAAAAATATCAATCTCAATTTCTTCATGTCTTAATTGACGAGTATCAAGATACTAACAAAACTCAATATGAACTCACTCAACTTTTAGGTAAACCTCAAAATAATATTTATGTGGTGGGTGATTTTTCTCAAAGTATCTATGCGTGGAGAGGTGCGGATTATCGCAATCTTAATTACTTAGAAAATGACTTTGATAAAATTGCCAAATACAAACTAGAACAAAACTACAGATCTACTCAAACCATCTTAGATGCAGCTACTCAAATTATCTCTCACAATACTGGCCATCCCATATTAAAACTATGGACAGACCACAAGAAACAAGAACTGATTACTGTCCTAGAAACTAAAGACAACGAAGATGAAGCTCAGGCTGTTCTTCAAGAAATAGTCACTAATCTACGAGATTATCAACACCAAGATATCGCCATTCTATATCGAGTAAATGCTCAATCAAGAGCCTTTGAGGAAGCATTTATGCGCCGAGGCATAGCCTACCAAATCGTCGGTGGATTTAAGTTTTATGAAAGAAAAGAAGTTAAAGACGCTTTGTCTTATTTACGCCTAATGCTTAACCCAGAAGACGAAGTTAGTAAAAATAGAGCTCTAAAACTTGGTAAGCGTCGATATGTTAAATTTTCTACGTGGAGAGATAAACAATCACAACTTACCCCACTTCAAGCTTTAGAGGGCTCCCTAAAGGCAAGTGACTACCTCGGTAAATATAATAAGGAAGACCCTCAAGATTTGGCCAGAATTGAGAATATTCAAGAACTCCTCAGTGTCGCTGCTAAATTTCAAGACTTAGCCACTTTTCTAGAAAATATCGCCCTTGTTCAAGATAACTACTTAGCTGATATTTCTACTCAAAATCAACAAAGCTCTATTATCATGATGAGTTTTCATGCTGCTAAAGGACTAGAGTTTCCAGTAGTTTTTATGGTGGGAATGGAAGAGGGTCTACTGCCTCATTCCAGATCTTTATATGACTCCAATCAGCTTGAAGAAGAAAGACGACTTTGCTATGTCGGTATCACTAGAGCAAAAGAAAAATTATACTTTTCATATGCTAAGCGTCGCTGGCAATACGGACAAAGTTCTCCTGCTTTAAAAAGTAGATTTTTAAGTGAAATTAATTCGGAATTAATGTTAAAAAAAGGAGTAGAAATAGATAGTCATCAAGTACCTAAGCGTCGCCTCATCATAGATGATGATGTTTTAGACTCAGTTTTAAGTGGAGACATGGATCTAGATACTTTTCTTAAGTCATAACTTTTTCTATAATCAAACTAATGCTTATTCGCTCCATCAGATCAGAAGAAAAAAAACTCTATAATTTAGTTGTTTCTCACCCCCTACAATCTTGGGAGTGGGGAGAGTTTAGAGAAAAAACTGGAGTTAAAGTAGAACGCTTGGGTTTTTTTGAAGGTGAAAAACTAATCAAAGGTCTTCAAGTTACTTTTCACAATATTCCTGTCCCAGGAATAAATAAAACTATTGGCTATTTACCAAAAGGCTTTACTCCAGACCAAAACCAGCTTTCAGCTTTAAAACAGTTGGCAACTAAACATAACGCGCTATTTATTAAACTAGAACCAAATATTCTACAAAACACAAATGTTTCGCCTCGTTTTTCACAACTAGTAAAATTATTTGAAAAAAATAACGCTGTCAAAGGTCGGCCACTCTTTACCAAGTATACTTTTCAACTAGACTTATCTTTGTCAGAAGATCAGCTTTTTGCCAATCTCAAAAGTAAAACTAGATACAATGTTAATCTAGCTTATAAAAAAGGCGTTAAAATTTTCGAAAACAGCACTGAAGAAGGAATGGAGCAGTACATTCAAATACTGGAAGAAACTAAATCTAGACAAGGATTCTACGCTCATACCCCAGACTATTTTAGAAAAATTTGGAAATCATTTGGTAAATCAGGTGCTGTTAAAATTTTCAATGCTGTCTATCAGGACACAATTGTTGTGTCATGGATAATGTTCCTGTTTAATGATATTTTATATTATCCATATGGTGCCTCTCGCAGTGTTCATCGAAATGTCATGGCTAGTAACTTGATGATGTGGGAAATGATTAGATTTGGAAAAGAATCAGGTTGTCATAGTTTTGATATGTGGGGCAGCTTAGGTCCAAAACCAGACCCTAAAAATCCTTGGTTTGGGTTTCATCGGTTCAAAAAAGGTTATGGAGGACAACTAATGGAGTCTGTGGGCAGCTATGATCTGGTAATGAATTATCCGATCTACAAGCTTTACCGAATTGGGGAAGAGCTGCGCTGGAAATGGCTACGCCTAAAAACACATTTGCCCTTCTAGAGAAAATATCGTATCATTTATACCTACACAATGACTGATCAATTGGACCCCAACCAACAGCAAAAATATAAAATACTTTTTTCAAAATCTGCCATTATTTTTGTTCGCATTTTTGGCTCTTGGGCCAGCGTCGCAGCTCATACCCTCATCTTTGCAGGGTGGTTTATTTTTAGATTAGATATAGAAAAACTTTTAATAATCGTTTCCATCGAAGCCATCTACATTGGTATTTTTATTTTAATGGCTGAAAATATTGAAACAGCTCAACGAGAACATTTGCAAGAAATTAAACGCCAAAAAGACATGGCAGTGATTAAACAAGATGTGGCGGTTGATAAAAAATCTTTAAAAGAATTAGAAGAAGTTCATCGAAAAGTTGATCAAATAAAAAAAATAATTAAAGAAAAAGAATAGAGGGTAGAAATATGAGTAGAAAAATTTTTAAGCGAGTCATGATTAAGGTCGGCGGTGAATCTTTAATTGGTAATAGAGAATACGGAATTGATCCTCAAGCTACCATTGCCATGGCTGAACAAATAAAAGCTGTTTATGCGAGAAATACTCAAATAGCAATTGTAATTGGTGGAGGTAATATTTTTAGAGGCATAGCCGGAGAAAAAGCTGGTATTGACCGCACCACCGCTGATTATATGGGTATGTTGGCCACAATTATGAATGGACTAGCTCTCCAAGATGCAATTGAAAAAATGAGCGTTCCCACCAGATTACAGTCAGCTCTAGATATGCCAGCTGTAGCAGAAAGTTTCATTCGAAGACGTGCTATTCGACACATGGAAAAAGGCAGAGTAGTAATTCTAGCTGCTGGCACTGGTGTCCCATATGTCACCACTGATACAGGCGCTGCTCTCCACGCACTAGAATTGGATTGTGACGTACTGATGAAAGCTACAAAAGTAAATGGGATTTTTGACAGAGACCCAATGAAACACCCTGGCGCAAAAAGATACAAAACGATTAACTATAAAGACGCAATTGAATTAGATGAAATACAAGTCATGGATACTACTGCTCTAGCTATGAGTAGTGAAAATAATATGCCACTGATGATCTTTAAGTTATTTGATAGTAACAACTTACAAAAAGCAGTCATTGGCGAAGACATTGGTACTTTTGTCGGCAATGATGTTAAAACAGTTTTAGCTGATGATTAGTAATTAATTCTAGGAGATCTGTCATGATTAACTTTGGAATCAACGGCTTTGGTCGAAT
>Ga0307990_1000829_pt1 | contig 26762 bp, 13 predicted proteins | sample EllFjometagen129_FD_203168 | JGI IMG/M metagenome (GOLD analysis project Ga0307990, IMG submission 203168) | Marine microbial communities from Ellis Fjord, Antarctic Ocean - #129 | ecosystem: Environmental > Aquatic > Marine > Unclassified | place: Southern Ocean | collected 2014-10-08
ACATCTGTCGCAAAAAAAATGATTTTAGAAGAATGATAATGGAAATTCCAAAATAGTTATTAACAGCATATTGTTGATAACTGCTTCTTATACTTATTTGTTACCCCTGTTTTTTGAGGGGATACAACATGTCATTAGTAGGGAACGATGTAGCCTGCTCCGTTTTTTCGGGGACTGAGAAATTTATAGAAAAATAAAACTTTAAACCAACTATTCCTCGAAAATCTCCACCATAATCTGTCTCGCTGCATCTTCGGTGTAATATTTTTTTATGAGCTGCTTGCCATTTTCTGAGTATTGATTCCAAATATTTTTGTTCGTGTATATTTTGTGGATTGCTTGTGCAAAAGCATCCGCTTCATCGGCAATCAAACTGTAGTTTTCAATTTCGGGAATGCCCTCTGCTGCAACAGGCGTAATTACAGTTGGAATTTGGTGGTAAAGCGATTCCAATAATTTGCCCTTTACACCGGCCCCAAACCTGAGGGGTAAAATTGCAATTTTAGATTTTTGATAATATTCCAACAACTTACTATCAGCGACAAAACCTGTAACGGTAATCGAATCATTGGCCAATGCCAAAACTTCAGGGGTGGGTTTCGAGCCAACAATATTTAGCCTTACCTCCGGCAGGTGTTTTTTTAAGACAGGAAAAACATCTTCAACAAACCATAAAATGGCATCGGGGTTGGGCGGATGGCCAAAATATCCTACAAATAAAATATCCTTCCGCTCTTCAAAACCGGGGACTTTTTCAGGAATATCATTAAAAAAATAAACCGGAATCGTTTTAACTGTTTTGCCGGAAGCCATAGCTTTTATAAAAGGAGCTTCATAAGTTGAGAAAGGAAGAATAAAGTCAACAGTGTTAAAGATTTTGTTTTCAATCCTCTCGAATTTTTCACTTTCCTTTTTGAACTTTTTGTTGCCGGTTAATTCAAATTTTCGCCGGCTTCCCAAATATTGTAAATCGTGCCCGATGTAAGCAATCTTTGCCGTGGTAAATTTTCGTATCATTTCAAAATACTTTGGCGCAATGTGAACCCTGTGGGCTATGACAAAGTTGATGTATTGACCATTTTTACGAAACCAGTCCCTTATGTTTTGCTGGTAAAAACTCCCGTAAAGTACTTCTATCCCCATTTGCTGTAGAACAGTGGTGTAAGGTTCGTGCTTAAAAAAATTGTCGCCTATAAAATGAATTTTATAACCCATTTTCAGGAATAATTTCAGGTAGCTGAAAGTGCTCCTCGATCCGGCATCTTTATCATACATGGGTACATAGTGATCGATAACCAGGAGGTGCTTTTGATTGAGCGACCTGTCGCGATGAAAAAAGACATTGGTTCCGTTTGGGGAGGATTCGATACTTAGTTCATGTTGCCATTTATCAAGAAACTTCCTTTGGTTTATCGTCTGGAATTTCTTCAGTCCTGTTGACTCATCGCATCCGTTTGAAGCCCCTTCGAAATGGGTAACCTTTGAAAGTGGCTGATACATTACTTTGTAGCCAAGTTTTCGTACACCAAAAGCCAGGTCGGTATCTTCGTAATAGGCAGGCGCGAAATTTTCATCAAAGCCATTTAGTCCATCCCAAACATTTTTTCGCACCAGCATACAAGCCCCCGAAATGTAATCCACCTCTTTCAGATAATTATACTCGGACTTTTCAGGATCATCATATTTACCAAAATTCCACCCTGAGGCATCATTCCAAATTATCCCTCCGGCTTCCTGAAGTCGTCCATCAGGATAAAGCAACCTGGGGCCGGCTATGGCTATTTGTCCATCATTTTCGACTAAATCGAAAAGTGGTTTTAGCCAGCCCGGCTGAGGCTCTGTGTCGTTGTTCAAAAAAACAATATACTTTCCACGTGCAAGCTTTGCTGCCATATTGCACGATTTTAAAAAACCAATATTATTTTCGTTGTAAATTATCCTTGCACCAACAAACATCTTTTTAAGATCGTAACCCTTGTTTGTGGAATGATCATCAACAATAATCACTTCATACTCCACCCCATCAGTATTTTGCACTAAGGAATGAACACAATTGGCTGTGAGTTGGATATTATTGAACATTGGGATAACAATCGAAACCACCGGCTTGGCAAATTCGGGGAGCAACAATGTTTTGGGTAAGTAACTCTTTTTAATTTCCTTTTGTATTGATTCAGTAGCTCCTGATTTCACCCATTCGATTTCCTCTTTTAGCCTTTTGCCTTTTGCATACCAAATCAGGCGACTCATAAACGACCTACCACCTTCCCTCAACAAAAGCCTGTAACTTGCTCCAATATCATTTTTAAGAATGAAAGTTTTATTTTCGATGCTGTGTTTTGCTGCCTGAAATTTCCTTAGCGGACGGGTGATTTTCCACGAAAGTGAAGCCTTAGCCTTGTTAAACTCAGTATATAACCAAAGGCTCTTTTTTTCGAGGGCTACAATTTCGAGGCGCTGCTGATTGAATAGCTCTTGCTGCCCGGCCAGCGCAATTTCATTTTGTTGTTTTAATAGTTTAAACTCTTTTTGCTTACTTTCTATTTCATCCTGATATCCGGCCAGTGCTTGTTCGTTTTGTTGTTTTAGTATTCTAAGTAAATTACGAGTATTTTCTAATTCTTGCTTTTGCCCAGCCAGTGCTTGTTCGTTTTGCTGTTTTGATAATGCCAGTGTACTACGAAAATTCTCTATTTCGGAATGATGCCCGGCAATTCGTTTTTGAAAGTCGATAATTTGATCTTTTACAATTTTATTATAAAAATGATCAATTTCATGTTGCTTTGATAAATCAGCGTTTTGGATATTGAGTTTTGAAATAAGCAACAATACTTCATCATCAGTCAGTATTGAAATTATTGGCTGAAGCTCCACACTTTTTATAGTTTGCTTTTCATCCAGTTTAAATATCAGACAGGGTGAATTGTCTGAAAAATAATATTTATCCTTATCAACTATTTCATAATTACCTGATGTGGGTTTTACTAAAACGACTCCTTGACCTGTTTCTACTGATATATTTTTAAGTATTATTTTGCATGGTTCATCATTCAAATAAATTCTGAATTCATCCACCGGATGATGTTGATTTAAAACTTCAAATTTAATGGGCTGATTAATATTTGATTTATTAGTGAGGATTATCTTTCCCGAATCGCTATCCTTTTCAGGTTCAACTATAAGAGTAGCGGTAATGTTTGAGTTGAGAACAGGTTTTGACTGATTGGCAATGCCCCGGATAAAAAGGTTTTCGTCTAATTCCGGTACCAGGATTGATTCATTATCCTGCGAAAGCTTTTTTAAAAGCTCCCATAATTCCTTCATTTTATCAGGAAAATATAATTGATCTGGAATTTTTTCGATTTCCTGAAAATGATCTAGCTGCGCATCAAGCGAAAGCTCCCCAATTCCAGGTGAATATTCAAGCCCCACGATTTTTGAAATTGTTTTACAGGCTTCGGCAGGATTAGTCAACAAATGGTGATACGACACAAATTTCGTAGTTTTATCCTGATCGCCCAGAAAAGCCATGTTATAATAATACCAGAGCAAAAGTCCTTTTTCGATTGAAAAACCATTGCGTTTCTCAAGCGAACGGGCAACACTTAATGGATACCTGTAAATATGGAAATGGATTAACTCAGCATCCATTTGTGTGAACACTTTTTCCCAAAACGGCCATAGTATTGAGAACCGTGGGTCTTTAATCAGAATTTGGGATGACCTGGCAAATTTCCTTTCAATGATTTCGAGAGCATTATCAAGAAACAATTTTTCAATTTCATCCCAAAAAAAATGCACCCGTCTTTTGTCAATATCTTCAATGTTGTGCCACGAAAGAAAAAGCTTACTTAAAATTTTATTGTTCAGATTAAAAATGTCGTAATCTTCCCAGTATCCCAGCTGATTATCGGCATCGGGAGGCATTAAATTAGTGCCTGCATCAAAGCCCATATCGACAAGCACTTTTGCCAAAGCACTCGTTCCCGAGCGATGCATCCCGGTGATTACAGCTAATTGTTTCTTCATTTAAACTTTTTCATTTCGCATGAACTCAATAGGAAATAATCCCATCATACCCCAAATCATATTTTTCTTCTATACACAGCTCCGCCCCGTCAGTTACATATCTGACATTTAATCTGAAAAATTCACAAATTCAACGAATTTGTGAATTAATCAGGTTAAAACTGCTTAAACAAATTCAGAACAAATCTAAAATATTTTTAACACTTTGGCCTGTTTAATTTACAAACGATTGATGCTTTCCTAACTTGGACAAGCCAAAACCAAACAAGGAGATCATGTAAAATTTATGGTGTATTCCTGTTTTGGTTTGTCCAAGTTAGTCGGCAAAATTTATAAATGCTTATTTTGCAATTAAGAGCTTTATTATTTCTCTCCCTTTCAAATTAACGACAATGCATTTTAAATTTTGCTTAGGTACCTTATCTCTAATATTCTGCCTTTTTTTGGCAGAATATTAGAGATAAGGTACTACGTTTTTCCCTGAGATAAAAAAGCCTTTCAGGGAAAAAACCGCAGCATAAATATCGTTAACATGTTAGCATTAGTTGTTTTCTAAGAGCCTAAAAAAAAAGCCCTTCGCAATGATGCGAAGGGCTAACTAACCTAATATATTAAACTATGACTTACAATTCACTATCTAATATTAATGCAAAAAAAAGTTTCAGGATTAAATAACTCCCTGATCCATCATTGCGTTGGCCACTTTGAGGAAGCCGGCAATGTTGGCGCCTTTTACATAATTGATATAACCATCTTCTTCTGTTCCATGTTTAACACAAGCCTCATGTATGCTCTTCATAATGTGGTGCAACTTGGCATCTACCTCTTCGGGAGCCCAGTTCAACTTCATCGAGTTTTGCGACATCTCCAGACCTGAGGTGGCTACTCCACCGGCATTTACTGCCTTACCGGGACCAAACATAATTTTATTTTCATGGAAAACTTCAACGGCTTCGGGTGTTGAAGGCATGTTAGCACCTTCGGCAACGCATATTATGCCATTTTTAACGAGGGTTTCTGCATCTTCTTTATTCAGTTCGTTTTGAGTGGCACAAGGAAGGGCAACATCACATTTCACTTCCCAGGGGTGTTTGCCCTGGATAAATTGTGCGCTGGGGAATTCAAAAGAGAAGGGTTTTACGATATCCTGGTTCGAAGCACGGAGCTCGAGCATATAATCGATTTTTTCGCCCGAAATTCCTTCGGGATCATGAATATAACCATCGGGACCAGAGAGGGTAACTACTTTTCCACCCAGTTCGGTAACTTTTTGGGCTGCTCCCCAGGCTACGTTTCCAAAACCGGAAATAGCCACTGTTTTACCTTCGAAGGTTTCGCCTTTGGTAGCCAGCATTTCCTGAGCAAAGTAAACTGCACCAAAGCCTGTTGCTTCGGGACGAACGAGGCTGCCACCCCAGTTGATACCTTTACCGGTGAGTACACCTGTATGCTCGCGTGCCAGTTTTTTGTACATGCCATACAAGTAACCGATTTCACGACCACCTACGCCAATATCTCCGGCCGGTACATCTGTATCCGGACCAATCACATGCCACAACTCAAGCATCAGGGCCTGGCAAAAGCGCATGATTTCAGCATCGGATTTCCCCTTGGGATCGAAATCAGAGCCTCCTTTTCCACCACCCATAGGCAGTGTGGTAAGGCTGTTCTTGAAAATCTGCTCAAAACCGAGGAATTTCAAAATACTCAGGTTCACACTTGGGTGGAAACGCATTCCGCCTTTGTATGGGCCTATCGCATTGTTGAATTGGATACGGTAAGCCAAATTTACATGGACTTTGTCATTATCGTCCATCCATGGCACTTTAAAAGTAAATACACGATCGGGTTCAACGATACGGTTGATAATGCCGGCAGTATCGAACTGCGGATTTTCAAGCAAAACATCTTCCAATGACTCAAGCACTTCTCTTACAGCCTGAAGGTACTCTAGTTCGCCCGGATGTTTTTTCTCCAGGTCATTCATGAATTTTTCGAGATCCATTACGATAAATATTAAGTGATGAATTAAAAAAAACTTATTGTTAACTATTTAACATCGTTATTAAAATAACATGGCAAAGTACGTGGTATTGTTTCAATTAGCCAAAGGAATAATTCGATTTGTATTCACTTGTAAGGAGATGTAAAAAGACATCTTTCCATGAAAAAAATAATCCCTTTTATTCGCTCAAGTTGCAAACTTCGCTAATCTCAATTCGTTAAACGTTACCCCAAAAGCTCCCGGGGGAAAATAGTTAATCGTATGCTCCATTCGCCTACCTCACTTCGTTCTCTCAAGTCGCTAAGTTCCCTCAAGTCGCTCAAGTCGCTTCATTCTCCTACTTCGCTTCGTTCTCTAAAGTCTCTCAAGTCGCTTCGTTCGCCTACTTCGCTTCGTTCTCTCAAGTCGCTTAAGTCTCTTCGTTCGCCTACCTCGCTTCGTTCTCTAAAGTCTATAAAGTCTATAAAGTCTCTAAAGTCGCCAGTTTCTCCGTAGGAGTCCTTCGGACATTCATTCATTCTTTTCCATCATTCTGTCATTCCTCCGTTTCAGCCATTCTCTTTGTCGCTAAGTTCTCTCAAGTCTCTAAAGTCGCTTCGTTCGCCTACCTTGCTTCGTTCTCTCAAGTCGCTTCGTTCTCTAAAGTCTCTAAAGTCGCCAGTTTCTCCGTAGGAGTCCTTCGGACATTCATTCATTCTTTTCCATCATTCTGTCATTCCTCCGTTTCAGTCATTCTCTTTGTCGCTAAGTTCTCTCAAGTCTCTAAAGTCGCTTCGTTCTCTAAAGTCTCTAAAGTCTCTTCGTTCGCCTACTTCGCTTCGTTCTCTCAAGTCGCTTAAGTCTCTTCGTTCGCCTACCTCGCTTCGTTCTCTAAAGTCTCTTCGTTCGCCTACCTCGCTTCGTTCTCTAAAGTCGCTTCGTTCGCCTACCTCGCTTCGTTCTCAAAAGTCTCTAAAGTCTATAAAGTCTCTAAAGTCGCCAGTTTCTCCGTAGGAGTCCTTCGGACATTCATTCATTCATTCATTCAATCATTTTTGTCATTCATCTGTTTCTGTCATTCAATCATTCTCCATATAAACTCTGAAAATCTGAAAAAATATTACTTTTACCAATCAATTTAAACAACAAAAAAATCATATATGTCAGGACATAGTAAATGGTCGACCATAAAACGAAAAAAAGGCGCAGCCGATGCCAGGCGTTCAAAGATCTTCTCGAAGATCATCAAAGAAATTACAGTAGCCGTTAAAGAGAGTGGCCCCGATGCCGATGCCAACCCTCGCCTGCGGATGGCCATTGCCAATGCAAAGGGTGGCAGTATGCCCAAAGACAACATCGAACGTGCCATCAACAAAGGAAAAGAAAAAGATTCGGCAGCCTATACCGAGCAATCCTTCGAGGGCTACCTGCCGCATGGCATCGCCGTTTATGTGGAGTGTACCACCGACAACCCTCAACGCACCATCAGCAATGTGCGTGCAGTATTCAACAAATATGGCGGCAATCTCGGCACCTCTGGTTCCTTAAGCTTCCTGTTCGACCGCAAAGGCATTTTCGCCATCCCGAAAAACGATGAAATGGATATGGACGAGTTTGAGCTCGAAGTAATTGATGGTGGCGCCGAAGACATCAGCGAAGAAGACGGCATGATTACCGTTTCCACCCTCATGGAAGATTTTGGCAAGATGCAAAAAAAGCTTGAAGAGATGAACATCGAAACCGAAAACGCCGAACTGCAACGCATCTCCCACGAAACAGTTACCCTCGATGTGGAAAGCGGAAAAAAAATCCTGAGGGTTATCGATGCCTTCGAAGATGATGACGATGTTCAGGCTGTTTTCCACAACATGGAAATGACCGATGAACTGATGGAAGCCATGGAATAAATCCTCCAATTTAAATTGTATAAAGAAAGCCGGCAAATATCACCGGCTTTTTTTTTTGGGCGGCCCCCGATAATTTTCAGCGATTTTATTAACCCACCCCATTCACAGCCCGGGGCTCTGTCATTGGTAGTTTCAAGCCCCCGTTACTTGGTGGATACCACAAAGTGAAATGACATTATAAAATAGATTTCTCTACCGCAAATGCGGCATCGAAATGACAAAGTTTACGCATTTTGAGGGGGCGAGGGGAATCGGGTGCGAAGCGCCCGATTCCCCTCGCCCCACAACCATAACCCCAGCGATGTCACCTCGAAGGAGCTTGCGACTGAGAGGTCTGTTTAATAGTTAGTTTTTCAATATTTTACAAAAAGTTGTCATTAGTACTGGAAAAAACGCAGCAAAGCGGTGTGTTACCGGGAGAAATCTATTCATTAATGTCATCTCCTCATAATACCCAAAAACATTGGGTGAACTTTTGGAATTACAGAGCCATGCGGGTCGTGTGCCTGGGGAAGGATGAAAGCATAAAAAAACCCGTCAGCCGGGGGGCTAACGGGTTTGTATCCCAACTAAGGCTTAGTGTTTTATTTAATTACTACTTTTTTGAGATAAACAGAAGTTGAATTGAAAAGCCTGATAAAGTAAACTCCCTTTGGCTGTCCGGTCAAATCAAGTTGGTGTGATGCATTCAACCCGGTTTTGTGAATCAATTGTCCGCGTGAGTTAAGCACTTCCATCTTCAGCGTGTTTTCGAATCCCTCCAGGTGGATATTGAAGACACCGCTTGATGGGTTTGGATAAATCATTACAGATGATATTGGATTCTCTTCGATTGACAATGGGTCAAACTTAAAGTCGGTAACCTGCGACAGGCCATTAACATTAAAGAGTCCATCGTAGTTAGGCATTGCCGGGTTGTAAACCGGATTTACATCACAAACCCGGCCATCCCTGTAAATCCTGAAGTTCAGGAATTCCTGGTCGGTCATACCATCAACTTCTTGTGTTGTGATGTCGTTGCCATTAACAGGCATTGCAAGCGCAGATTCTTTACCTGCATAAAGTTGCATTCCGGTACAAATTCCTTCGGCGTTGAATACACCAATATAATCATCGGGTTCAAGCACATCAAGCGCTAACCGGCTGAAACCAACAATATGGTGGTCGCCTGTCTTCAACACATCATTCCATGTAGTGTTGTTTTCGAATGTCCTGAAATAATCTTGTGGTATGCTTACAATATAATCTGTAGGTGCGTAAGGCTCGAAGTCGAAAGTAACTTCATCGGTACACCTGAATATATAGGCCGATCCCGGGAACAGATACTCAATTGATCCGTCAACCCCGGGTACAATACCACCTTCAGGCCAGTAGATCAGGCCATTGTCGATATCGAACATGAATTCAACAGCAGCTACGGTAATAAATCCTTGCGCTCCAACTGGTGTAATATTAAGTACAGGCAGGTAGTATGTCCCCGCTGGAAATGTTACCGAAACATCGTCCACAATGTCGCCTTCAACTATCCAGGTGGTTTCATCATTCCATTTTGCTTTACAGCCCGAGTAGGTATCATAATCGCCAATGGTGTTGAGGTTATATCCCGGCCAGTAAATACCCATATCCTGTATCAGGATGGTCAATTGTTGATCAACATCCGCGAATACATCTTCAATTGAAGTTCCCTTGTTGTCGAGATCAACGTAGGTAGATAAACTTCCCCAGCCAACGCGGGTCAATTTAGATTGATCGCCATGGATTTTCAGCTCATAGTTACCATAATCTCCACCCCATCCCCAAATGAGGACATAATAGGTTTCGGGTGCTGCCCAGTTAACATGTGTTAATGATTGGAGGGAGTAATTTCCCCCATCGCAAGCATAGCTGTCGTCGTTGAAAGCAATGGCTCCGGCATAATCATACCAATCGGGGAAAGTACCGTTAAAGTCGTCGCAACTTTTATAAACAGCTACTTTGGTATCGAAACCCGAACCGCAAAGCGAAACATAGAAATCCTGTGTTTCGGGGTTTTCGACCGAGTACCAAACGAAGTCGCCGCCATAAGTGGTTGATCCGAATACGGTAGTATCGCCCACAACAGTGTATTCAAAGGCTACCTCGCACCTGTCGCCATCGCCGTAAGGTGTAGCGCAAGCCTCTATGGAGTGGGCTGATGGTGGGATGGAATCATAATTTTGAGTTACAGTATAACAATACTCAACATTCGAATCCAGGGGTTCATCCACATAAGTAGTTTCGGGCCATTCTGCTTCAATTAGTTCACCATTACGGTAGATGTTGAAGGATTGGACGAATAGAATATTCGGATTAAGTGTATAGGTACCAAATACAATGTGTGGTTCACCGCCCCATTCATCACCATAAATCTCGTAAAACAGGTCAATGGGCCCTGAGAATCCCGGATCAATGCTTACATCAACGGTAGCATAGGCAAATTCATCACCATAGATTTCACCATAACCTGCATCAGGATCGCCCCACCAAAGCTCTACACCATCCCCGGTAGTCCCGTCATACAAAAGATACCTGGTTGTGTCAGGTGTCGCCAGGTTGAAATTGATAGCGCCTGTAACCGTTACCCCTGTCGGGAATACAATATAAACATCGGTTAACCACTCGGCATTAGTACTACCATTATACAATACCAGGTCCCAGGTAGTAGTTTCGCCGGGTGTATATGTTGTTTGTACAGCTTCAAGGTAAGAGCCATCTATGCTCTTCTGTCCATCACCCGGTTCATCAGGAATTGGTGTAATGGTCAGTTCATTGGAATAATAGCCGGCCTCAACTTCAAGTAATGGCTGAAAGATTTCAATAGCTACAGGAACAATTACCAGTGGATTGTTGAGGTCGTTACTGTAGATAACAATTGTATCGGGATAATATCCTACACCCAGGTCTTCGCTGTTAAATTCTACTTCCACATCAATTGAATCGCCAGGAGCTGCTATTCCTGTTGCAGGTTCAACCGACAGGAAGTTTTCCGGTAGTTTGGATCCAACTACAATTTCAAAGTCAAGATCAAGCGGCCCGCCTGTTGTATTGGTAATGGTCATGGTGCGGGTAAGGATCATATCCGGGTTCATCACTTCGTAGAATGAAGTTGGATCAACTGCAATGGTTGGTGGTTCGTTAGGTGTAGCACATAGGATATTGGAGCCTAATGACTCTTCACCTTCCTTTTCGCCTTCTAAGATTTGGGTCACATAATAGCAGTATTCGGTTCCATTGTTCAGTCCGGGGTCAACATAATAAAAATCCATTACAGTTGTGAGGTACTCGAAACCGTTAAAATCCGATCCGCCGACACTTCTGTAAATATTGAACTCGTAGTTAGCAAAGTCGAGGGTTTGCCCTGGTTCGTACATGTCATTATTGATTACTAGGGAAGTTCCGGCAATGTTATCCATTGGGCTACCTTCGGGTATTTTTTCCCATTCAAGGGTAACCTGCCCATCACCGTATTGGGCTGTGATTAATTCGGGTGCGATTGGATCGAGTTCAACATCAACAGTTGATGTTACCCCGCCAACTACTTCAACATCTTCTATTAAAACCGGAGAATACTCGTCATCGCTCACCGAAACATCATACAAACCAAAATCGATTCCTTCAACGAGGTATTCGCCAAATTCGTTGGTGTAAACCGTCACAGGGTCTTTGCTTACCGATGAAACAGTTACCATCGCCCCTTCTACCGGTTCCGCATTATTTAGGTTGCTTACCGTACCTGCAATATCACCCACGGGGGTTTCAGCACTAACAGAGATATTGTCAACAGCCCAGCCGTTAACGTTATAAGTAGTTTCGCCATAGGCCAGGAAACCAATCCTAAAAACATTACCTGCGGCATAGGCCGAAATATCGTAACTAAGGGTTGTCCATGCAAAGCTTCCACCCTGATTGTCCCAGTGATCCACCACTTGCCAGTCTGTTCCGTCGAAAACCACAAAATCTAATTCCTCCAAAGTAGAAGTACTATAGTTGTTAAGGTATAAATCGAAACTAACATATACTACATCAGCTTTTGATGTTCCATCGAGCAAATAACTTTGCAGCAGTTGGGAATAATTTAGAGTTGTCGGTGCCCAATTAAAGCGTGCTGCAGGAACCGGGTTGCCATAACTTGTGGAAGTTGTAATTACCCAGTTGCCCTGTGCGGACCATGAGTTAAAAGCATAAGATGCTTCATCCCATGCTTCGTAGAATGGGAGGGCAAAGGGATCGAGTGGTACCAGTAGGAAATCGACAGTTGTAGTATCACCAGGCGTTACACTTACCGCCGAAACCATTTGGGGCTGATACCCGGTTTTGCTAATTGCAACATCATAAGTGCCTACCTCCAAAGTATCTTCATAAAAACCAAACTCATCGGTAAATAACGTGGCTTTTGTCGCGGGTGTAATTTCAATCTCTGCCCCTTCAATGGGTGAGCCAGTAACGGAGTCGCTTACTGTTCCATTAAGTGTACCATACTCTGGTACTGGATTACCTGTAATTTCAAGGGTATAATCACCATTCGATGATGAATTATAACCATAAACAGCTACGTAATAAGTACCTGCATCTAAAGTTGCAGGCAAAGTGGTTCCTGCTGCTTGTGTGGTACCATCGTCAATTTGAGAATTAAAATTACCAGAACCACAGGCTGTACTATTGTCATCATTGTATGCAAAGACTCCTGCTGGAGGACTTGCAGACCAATCGACGAAATCGCCACAATCCTGGAATACAGCCAGCTTAGTATCGAAAGTTGATCCACAAACTGAAATCACCACATCAACCATATCTTCAGCAGTAGTAAAATAATACCACCAGTGTTCACCGGCAGCAAGTGGTGCAGTAATTGATGGGTCGTTCATTACTTGTTCGATAGCTTCTTCACACGTCTGCACTGGATCCGCGAAAGACAGCTCCCATTCAAAACCATTAGTGGTCCAGCGGTCATCCCATTCAATAAAATAGCTTACGCCCACATCGACACTAAAAGTAAGGTCTGATGTATTACCATCACCACTGTCATCATCTTGGGCATAACATGTCAGACCTCCAAAACAGGTCCCTGTATAAATTGATACCCTGGTATTTGTCAAGTTAGGGTCATCGGTGGATGTAACACGAACATCGCCATCAGCGGTTGCCGTATAGGAATACCAATAGGCATGAGTTGCCCCGCTATAACAAATATTTGATGCTGCATTACCCCAGAATGGCCCGGGAGAAACATGGGGGCCTACGTTAATTACCACTGCAGAACTGCACTGTTCTCCTTGGGCAAATAGATTTGGGCTAAAAAGAAATAACCCAAGTACTGTAAATAGTAAAACTGTAAATTTTTTCATAAACGTAAATTTTTAATTAATATTAATTTAAAGTGAATTTGCTTTTCAAAGTTGAATGAATTTTAATTGGGAAGGGTTAAAAAAATTGGATTGTCGAATTTATGTCATAGGCAAACCAGTTTAAGTGAATTATTGTTATTGTCTAAAAATAAATTTTCAAGTTTAACAAAACCAGTATTTTACGCTTAGTGGCCGCCGGAAGTAGATAAAGAAATACAAGTACTAAATGTAGTAAAAGTATGTAGTTATTTGCTGGACGAACACCCCTATATGACCCACGTTGCCATATTAGCTTACAAGGATAGTAAATTTTCTTTAAAAGCACAAAAAAGGGAAAGTATTTTTTTAGGGGCGAATGGAGGCGAGAATGATAGAATGTTGAGGTTTTCATTTTTAGTCAGGGTTTCACTTTAAGTGAAGCCCTGACTTTCCAATCCCAAAGTTTCAGCGAATTTATTAAGGCTCTTTAATTTAGTTATTAAAGATTTAAACACCATATAAAGAACATGTTACATTTTTATTAGAATTATTTTGATAAAACAGTAAGTAAATCAAAACATTATAATATTATCAACATCCCCCGCCCCAACCACTCAATTTCGTTAATTTTGCTCCACCTTTTTCTTTTATCATCACATTTCAAAACCACACCGCATGTACCTGATATTCGATACCGAAACCACCGGATTGCCCCTCAATTTTAATGCGCCGCTCACCAATTTCAACAACTGGCCACGCATGGTGCAAATTGCCTGGCAACTTCACGATCTTGATGGCATCCTGGTCGAAAGCGATAACTTTATTGTTTACCCCGATGGCTTTACCATTCCCTTCAAATCAGAAGAAATTCATGGTATCTCAACGCAAATGGCCAAACATTACGGTAAGGATATCAAATTTGTTTTGGAGCAATTTACCAATGCCATTGCAAAATCAACACACATCGCCGGCCACAATATCGGCTTCGACCTCAACATAGCCGGATCTGAGTTTTTACGCAATGATTTCAAAAATGTGTTGGAAGGAAAAACAGTGATTGACTCCATGAAGGAATCGGTAAATTTTTGCGCCCTGCCCGGTGGGCGCGGGGGAGGTTACAAATTTCCCAAACTCTCCGAATTGCACAAAAAACTTTTCGATGTTGAATTTGAAGAAGCACACAATGCATGCGCCGATGTAATAGCCACCACACGCTGTTTCCTTGAATTAATCAGGGTAGGTGTTGTTGGTGAACGGCAACTTAAAATTGATCCGTCCATCATCAGGTTGTTCCGTGAAAAACATGATCAACCCATCCGGCCGGTTGAAATTATTTTTGAATCGAACAAAGAACTCAGCAGTAATCTGGCAAAACAGGAAGCCGGAAAAAAGGCTGAAATTAAAGTTGAAACTCCTGTTGAAGCTCCCGGGGACATGGAGTTTACACACCTCCACGTACACTCCTATTATTCAGTACTTAACGCTACACCTCCGCTCGAAGGTCTGGTAAAAAAAGCCAAATCACTTGGCATGAAAGCATTGGCAATAACTGATCTGGGGAATCTTTTTGGGGCATTTCAGTTTATAAAAGTGGCAAAAAAAGCCGGTATCAAACCAATCATCGGCTGCGAACTATACCTAACAAAAGAGCGGAAAAAAGTAAAGTTTACCAAAGACAACCCTGACCGCAGAACTCAGCAACTTTTTTTGGCTAAAAATTTGAATGGCTATCGGAACCTTTCCAGGTTAAGCTCCACGGGATGGATTGAAGGCAATTATGCAGGCTTTCCGAGGATCGACAAGGAAATTCTTTTGGAAAACAAAGTCGACCTGATCACCACCACGGGAGGCATATATTCAGAAGTCAATAATTTAATTCTTAATGTTGGCGAACAGCAAGCAGAGGAGGCTTTTAAATGGTGGAAAGAAGAGTTTGGTGATGACTTTTATGTACAGCTCAATAATCACGGACTGGAAGAAGAACGCAGGACAAATATTATTTTGGTGCAATTTGCCGAAAAGTATAATGTAAAACTTATTGCTGCCAATGAGGTATTCTTTCTGGAAAAGGATGATTTCGAACTACACGATAGCCTGATCTGCATCAAGGAAAACGAGTACCAAAGCACACCAAAAGGGCGTGGCCGCGACAAGCGTTTTGGCCTAACCAGCGATCAGTATTATTTAAAGTCGGCTAAAGAAATGTTGCGCGACTTTGCCGACTATCCCGAAGCCATTTCAAACCTCAGTGAAATTGTTGACAAGGTTGAATTTTTCGACTTAAAAAGAAACCCAATGATGCCGGAATATCCAATTCCTGAAGATTTCGGTACTATGGAGGAATACCGTAAAAATTTTCCGGAGGAAAAGCTAAAGGCCGAATTTGATGAAAATGAAGAAGAAAACAATTACGAAAGGCTGGAAGGCTATGAGAAAGTGCTTCGTATTAAATTTGAATCAGATTATCTGGAACACCTTACTTTTATCGGTGCAAAAAAACGCTATGGTGAAATAAGCCAGGAAATTGAAGACCGCATAAAATTTGAATTGAATGTAATTAAAAAAATGGGCTATCCCGGCTATTTCCTCATCGTGTGGGATTTTCTTGACCAGGCTCGTGATATGGGTGTTTGGGTTGGCCCCGGGAGGGGTTCCGCCGCAGGGTCGGTGGTTGCCTATTGCTTAAAAATAACCGACATCGACCCACTGGAATACGATCTGCTTTTCGAGAGGTTTCTCAACCCGGACAGGATTTCCCTACCGGACATTGATATCGATTTTGATGAAGATGGCCGCGACAGAATCCTGAAATGGGTGGTAGAAAAATATGGCCACGACAGGGTAGCACACATCATCACCTTTGGTAAAATGGCACCCAAAATGGCCATCCGCGATATTGCGCGGGTTAAGCAGCTGCCGCTCTCTGAAGCCGACCGTCTTGCAAAGCTTATCCCGACAAGGCCGGGAACATCGTTCGAATCAGCATATAAAGAAACCCCTGAGTTGGTAAAAGAAAAGCTGGACTCCAACAACCCGCTTATAAAAGCTACTCTTTCGAGTGCCGAACGTATAGAAGGTACCGTAAGAAATGTTGGCACCCACGCCTGCGGTATCATCATCAGTAAAGAAAGCCTTATTGATCATATTCCGCTAAGTACAGCCAGGGATGCCGAACTCCTGGTTACTCAATTCGATGGCGGGCATATCGAAGATGCCGGTATGTTGAAAATGGACTTTCTCGGGTTAAAAACACTTTCCATTATTAAAGATGCGGTAGAAAATATCAGGAAATCGAAAGGAGAGGAAATCGACATCAGTACTATTCCACACGATGATAAAAAAACCTACGAGTTATACAGCCGGGGCGATACAACAGGAATTTTCCAGTTTGAGTCGGATGGTATGAAAAAAAATCTCCGACAACTCAAACCCAACCGCTTCGAGGATTTAATTGCAATGAACGCTTTGTATAGGCCGGGGCCAATGGAATATATCCCAAACTATATCAGGCGTAAACACGGCAAGGAACCAGTGGAATACGATATTCCCGAAATGGAGGAATTCCTGTCGGAAACCTATGGAATTACTGTTTACCAGGAACAGGTGATGCGGCTGTCGCAGAAACTCGCTGGGTTTACACGGGGGCAGGCCGACAATTTGCGTAAAGCAATGGGCAAGAAAAAAATTGACATCATCAATAAAATGAACCCGGAGTTTATCGAGGGCGCTAAGGCAAGGGGGCACGACCCAAAAGTTACCACGAAAATATGGAACGACTGGAAGAAGTTCGCCGAATATGCCTTCAATAAATCCCACTCCACTTGTTATGCCTATGTATCGTACCGGATGGCATTTCTCAAAGCACACTACCCCGCCGAATTTATGGCGGCAGTACTCAGCCGAAACCTTAACGACATCAGCAAAATCACCTTCTTTATCGACGAAACCAAGCGCATGGGAATCGAGGTGCTTCGGCCTGATGTTAACGAATCGGAACAACGATTTATAGTAAATAAAAACGGAAACATCCGTTTTGGGATGGCTGCAATAAAAGGACTTGGAAGTGCGGTGGCTGAATCTATTATCGATGAAAGAAATGAAAACGGGCCTTACCAGAGTGTGTTTGATTTTGCCAAAAGGGTGAACCTAAAATCTGTGAATAAACGAAGCTTTGAAGCGCTTTCTCGCGCCGGAACTTTCGACTCCTTTGAAAATACACACCGCGCCCAGTTTTTCTACCAGGAAAATTCGGAAGATTCCATTTTTATCGAAAAACTACTCAAGTTTGCCATGAAGTACCAAAGCGAACAAAACTCGCAGCAAGTGTCGTTGTTTGAAGATTTGGAACAAGCCGAGATACAAGACCCTCCAATGCCTGAATGTAAGCCCTGGACAAATATAGAACAACTGCGAAACGAAAAAGAAGTTACCGGATTTTATATTACCGGACATCCCCTGGATGAATTTAAAATTGAGCTTAAAAATTTCAGCTCTCACAAAATTTCAGATTTTAAAGACAGACTAAAGAAAATGGCCAATCAGCCAATTACTTTTGGAGGTATGGTGGTTGCCTCATCGCACCGCATGTCGAAAGACGACAAACCCTGGGGTATTTTCACCATCGAAGATTTTGATGACACCTTTGAAATGAGGCTTTTTTCTGAAGATTATCTAAAATATAAAAACTTCCTTACCGAAGGATTCTTCTTGTTGATTTCAGGAGCATCACGACAGCGCTATCGTTCGGATGAAGATTATGAATTTAAAATTTCGGATATTAAACTGCTCCCTGAAATATTGGAGCGTCAAACCAGGCATATTAAACTTAAAATGCTATTAAGCGATCTTCAGCCCGAACTCGTTGATGAAATTTTTGATATTTCCAAAAAAAATGAAGGCGACTGCTTTTTGAGTTTCCAGGTTTATGATGAAGAAGAAAAACTTGGAATCAACATGAACTCAGGGAAAGTAAAAGTGAATCCCGTTAAATTTCTAAAAGCCATAAGCAAAGTACCTGAAGTGGAGTTTCAGTTGAATAAGGCATAAAGGATAGAGGTTAGAGGTTGGAGGTGAGAGGTTGGAGGTTGGAGTTATTTAGGATTTGCTGAAAAACACAGAATAATAAAAGCACGGATTTTTGCAGGCATCCTATAAAAACCTTGCACCTGAAGCAAAACATTTTTAGCCAATATCCAAGTTGTTAATGTATTACAGGTTTTTCAGCAGTCCCTAATTAGAGTTCGTCTTTAAAGTAACATATAGAAAAATATACGATTTCAGATTAACGATTTTAGATTTAAGATGTTGGTGATAATCAGTAAAATCTAAAATCTCCGATCGTTAATCGTCAATCTTAAATCAAAAAATCGTTGACTTTATGGACACGCACTAATTAGAGTTCGTCTTTAAAGTTGGTACTTTTCTGATTTTGCCAACGCGACCCCTTAGTCCCCGCCAGCTGGCGGGGAGACCCCTCGCTGCCAGTGCGTTGGCTGATTCTTCCGCCAACTGGCGGAGAGTTAGAGGGGTGTGTGGTGGATCGCGAGTTTAAAAACTCACTCTAATTAAGGTTCAGGTCTTGTCCTGGATTATTTTTATGATGAAGCAAAAATAGGTGGGACATAAAAAAAGCAATGGCCGATCCGGGGAGGAACGGCCAATTGCATTAACCAAATTAGTGAGCTATGAAAAAAAATTACTTTACCACAAATCGGACAGTGCCGATTCAATAATTAAGTACTTCAATTTTATAACAGAAAAAGTACTCGAAAAGTTTACCATTTAACATTTTTAAAGTTTTTTGCAACTTCTTCCCAATTTACAACATTGAACCAATTTTTAATGTATTCGGGGCGTCTGTTTTGATATTTCAAATAATAAGCATGTTCCCAAACATCTAAACCCAGAATTGGCATTCCTTTTACTTCGGCAACATCCATTAATGGATTATCCTGGTTGGGAGTAGAAGTAACTTTTAACCTTCCGGCAGCATCAACAATCAACCATGCCCAACCACTACCAAAACGGCTTGCAGCTGCATCGCTAAATTCTACTTTAAACTTATCGAGCGAACCAAATGAACTATTTATTGCTTGTGTAAGATTGGCAACTGCTTTACTTTCAGCAGCAATCTTGCTTTTGCCCATGACTTTCCAAAATATATCATGATTAAAAAATCCACCGCCGTTATTTCTAACTGCAGCAGGGGTTTTGGATATATGGCTTAATAATTCATTAAAAGTCATTTTTTCAAAATCTGTTCCTTTAATGGCCGCCATAAATTTATCATAATAAGCCTTGTGATGTTTCGTGTAATGCAACTCCATGGTTTGGGCATCGATGTATGGCTCAAGGGCATCAAAACTATATGGTAATTCGGGAAATTTTAAATCTTTTACAACTGTATTTAACATAGGAAGATAGTTTATAATTAATAATTTTAATTTGATCTGATAAACGACCTTATTCGGTAATTGTTTACCTGAATAGACCTTTTTGCCTTTTTTAACAATGCTAAGTAGAGCGGGTCTTTTTAGTAAAGTTTCCCGCAGATTTCGCTGATTAGCGCAGAATAAATCTGCGCTAATCAGCGAAATCTGCGGGAAACTATTTTCTCTCCTTGATAAAAGCCGACTTTACGGACACGCATTAAGTAGGCCACAACTACAAGAACAATTTACCTTGACTTGGCTGTTAAAAGTTGTGAGATGAAAACAGTGTTTAACTGTTAATTGCTTCACAATAGTTTCTGTACTTTTGCCCCTGATTAAAGATAATCTATACATTACAACATAAAAATTTCAATAATGATCAAACATTTGATGCAGCTGGTTGAAGAAGCCAAAAAGAGAGAAACAAGAAAGTTAGTTTTAGCAGCGGCCGGTGACGAAGATGCACTACTGGCAGTGAAAAATGCAGTAAGTCATGGAATAATCGAACCCATTTTGGTAGGAGACATGCTTAGGATTCAAACCATAGCCAAACGGATAAATTTTGATATTAGTGGCTATGAAACTTATGATGAGGAAGACAAGGGGAAAGCATCGTTAAAGGCTTGTATGCTAATTAAAGAAGGCAAGGCCGAAATTTTGATGAAAGGTGCAGTAGGTACCGGAACTTTAATGAAAGCCGTACTAAATAAAGAAGTAGGATTGCGTAAAGGCGACACGCTTAGCCACGTGGCTGTTTTCGAATCGCCATACTACCACAAACTGCTTGGTGTAACTGATGCAGCCATGAATGTTGGGCCGGATCTTGAAACCAAAATCGCTATCATAAAAAATGCCGTTGAAGTATTTCATAAACTAAACAATCTAAATCCGAAGGTGGCTATTGTGGGTTCGGTTGAAACAGTTAATCCCCGAATGGAAGCAACAATGCATGCCGCTACCATATCAATGATGAACTATCGAAAGCAAATTACAGGTTGTATTATTGATGGCCCGCTTGCTATCGACAACGCCATCTCGAAAAAATCGGCAGAACTAAAAGACATTACAAGCGAAGTAGCCGGTGATACCGACATCATTCTCGCCCCCGGCATTGATGCAGGGAACATTTTATATAAAACACTTAATTTCCTTGGAGGCGCTGTTGCAGCAGCAGTAATTATGGGAGCTGCAGCTCCGATTGTACTTACTTCGAGATCGGACAGCGACAAGAGCAAATTTTTATCCATAGCACTTGCAGCCAATATCGGATAATAAAAATCAAAATTGCAATAAATCTTACTTTTGCACATTAATTGATTATTGAAGCAACTGAATGGAAAGCATTGGAATATTAGCAATAAATCCGGGTTCAACATCCACAAAAATTGGTGTTTTTGTGGATTTGAGCCCAATTTTTTTAAAGAATATCAAACACAATCCGGAAGAGCTGGATGAGTTTGAAAAGATTACTGATCAGTTTCAGTACCGCAAGGATATTATTGCCCAACAACTCAATGATGGCGGAGTTCCTGAAAATGTTGTAAAAGCTGTAGTAGGCCGTGGTGGATTGCTTAAGCCCATCGAATCGGGAGTTTATATTGTTAATGAGCGGATGAAGGAAGATCTTCGCAACAGCCCAATCGGCGAACATGCTTCAAACCTTGGCGGCCTCATTGCCGATGCTTTTGCCCAACAACTAAAAGATGTTAAAGCTTACATTGCAAACCCGGTAGTAGTTGATGAACTGGATGACATTGCACGATATACGGGTCATGCAAAATTTCACCGAAAGTCAATATTTCACGCACTCAACCAGAAAGCCGTTGCGCGTTCTCATGCAAAATCTGTAATGAGGAAATACGAGGACATGAACCTCATCGTGGCTCATTTGGGTGGCGGCATAACGGTAGGTGCACATTGCAAAGGTCGCGTAATTGATGTAAACAACGGCCTGGATGGTGAAGGCCCATTTTCGCCCGAACGCAGTGGAACCTTGCCCATCGGTGATATTGTACGTGCCTGTTTCAGTGGCGACTATTCGCAAAAAGATGTGATGAAAATGATAAAAGGTGCGGGTGGTCTGGTTTCATATCTCGGCACCAACGATGCTTATGCCGTGGAGATGAAAATGATGGATGGCGACAAGGAATACGAAAAGGTTTTTGAAGCTATGGCATACCAGGTAGCCAAGGATATAGGCGCAATGAGTGTGGTGCTTCGCGGTGAGGTTGACGGTATTTTAATCACCGGTGGTATTGCCCATTCAAAATGGTTTGTGAATAAAATAATTGAAAGAGTTTATAAAATTGGGCCGGTGCATGTTTACCCCGGCGAAGATGAAATGAAAGCACTTGCCATGAACGGGATGCGAATTGTAAAAGGTGAAACCGAAGCCAAAATCTATTCCTAAGTATCACTTCGTTTGTATATAAATGCCACGGGTAAACTAACTTCAACAGCAAAGCCCGGATACTCCTTATCTTCGCTCACATCGTACATCTTACAGCTTATATCAACATGGTTCAGATCGTTAAATATTCTTATAAAATCATCCATTATCCTTACTGCCTTAAAGGCTTTAGCTTATATAGATATTCAAAAAAAGAGTTGAATTCCAAAAAATGGATTCAACTCTAATGTATTAAAGTAGAATTAAATATTCTCAATACATGAGAATGCTAATTTTCGCTTTTAAACTTCCTGAAAGCTTCGTTGAGCTTTGGCAGAATTTTTTGGACATCGCCAATAATTCCGTAATCGGCAGCCTGGAATACAGGTGCTTCAATATCGGTGTTCACAGCAACAATCACTTTCGAGGAACTAACACCCGCGAGATGCTGAATGGCTCCGGAAATGCCCAGCGCAAAATATAAATTGGGAGCAACTATTTTTCCGGTTTGGCCAACGTGCTCTGAATGTGGCCTCCAGCCTTCGTCAGAAACCGGCCGCGAACAGGCAGTAGCTGCACCAAGAATTTCAGCAAGTTCTTCGAGCGGTGGCCAGTTTTCTGCCCCTTTTAAACCACGGCCACCCGAAACTATAATATCTGCATCGTTGAGCAGCACTTTACCTGTGGCTTTTTCAACGTTGGTAACCTTTGTTTTGAAAGTAGTGTCCACATCGGCATCAAAGGCTTCGATAATAATCCCGGTAGCATTTTCGACCAGGCCAAAGGAATTTTGTGCCAGGCTGATAATTTTTATATTTGAATTGATCACCACATCTGCGAAAGCTTTACCATGAAATACTTTTTTAGGTACTGTAAGGGGACTTAGGTTTTTAGGCAGGCCGATGGTGGCAAAAACCATACCCGCTTTCAATTTTACAGAAACCCGCGGAGCAATAGCTTTGGCCGTAGTTGACCCTGAGAAAATAACTATCTCTGCACCTTCTTTTTCTACTGCTTTTGCAACTACAGAAGCATAAGCCTGGTTGTCAAGATCAGCAAAACTATCGTTTTTAAAATTAAGTACTTTTCTCACGCCGTAAGCGCCCAAAAGTTTCAGTTCATCATCGGCAACATTGCCAATTGAAAGCGCCGTAGCTTCGCCACCAAGTTGTTTGGCAATTTCGGCACCGTAAGAAGCAGCTTCGAAATTTGATTTTTTAAACTTACCATCAAAATTTTCGGTATATATTAAAACTTTACTCATGTCGAATTAATTTTTTAAGGTTAGATAATTTTGGCTTCGTTGTGCAACAATTCAACAAGTTCGCCCACATTTTCGGCATCAATCATTTTACAGGCAGCCTTTGCCTGCGGAGGAGTGTAGCCGGTAAAACTGGTAAGAGCATCGGCAGCGGCGGCAGCTACTACTTTTAAAGGCTTTTTACGGGCCATCATAATGCCGCGCATCGAAGGAATGCGGGGTTCTTTGGTAATGCCTTTTTGTACAATGGCAACAAAGGGGAGCTGAGGTTCAACAACTTCAAAACCTCCGGGAATTTCACGGTTTACCTTCACCAGATCGCCTTCAATTTCGAGTTTTGAAACTGAGGACACCGAAGGCACTTCCAAAAATTCAGAAAGCATGCCGCCCATGGCAGAACCGTTGTAATCGGACGATTCGATGCCGCAAAGCACGATATCGTAGTTTTCGTTTTTAATGGCTTCCGAAACTTCGTGGGCAACAGCGTAGGCATCGCCGGGAGCTGTGTCAACACGAATTGCATCATCGGCACCAATGGCAAGGGCTTTTCGCATTGTTGGTTCGGCGGCTTTATCGCCAACCGAAATAACAGTTACTTTATCAATTTTTCCGCCTGAGCCCTCTTTGAGTTCCAGTGCGCGGGTAAGCGCCAGTTCATCCCAGGGGTTGATGATCCATTGAACATTGGCCAAATCGACTGCCGACCGGTCGCCGGTAAGTTTGATTTTAGTAGTGGTATCGGGAACATTGCTGATACAAACGAGTATTTTCATATCCTTAAGTTTAATTTAAATTTATTAGAATGGGCAAAAATAAAACAATTTTACTTTTCAATGAGTTTGGGATGATTTAGCTATGAGATTATAATAGTGTCTGGTTACTTTAAATAAATTCTTTCCCGAAATTTCGGGACTACCAATGATTTGTTTGTGTAAAGTACTGACATACTTACTATTAGACAGACCTCTCTGTCTCCGCCAGCTGGCGGATCCTTCGAGGTGACAATGCTTCCGTTTGGGTAGTGGGAGGAGGGGAATCGGGCGCTTCGCGCCCGATTCCCCTCCTCCCAAATCAACCCGTGGATGGGGTCATTTCGATGCCGCACGTGCGGCAAGAAATCTATTCCAAAATGTCATCTCCTCATTATGCCCAAAAACTTTGGGTTAACTCTCAGAATGACAATGCTTAGTTTATAAAAAAATCCGGCTTCACCGGGAAACCGGAAATTTGATTTTTCTATTATTCATCAGGAAATTCTGGGTTAATCCTTCAAAATACTTCTGGAGATAACAATTTTTTGTATTTCGGATGTGCCCTCATAAATTTGTGTAAGCTTGGCTTCACGCATCAGGCGTTCCACGTGGTATTCCTTTACGTAGCCATAGCCTCCGAGAATTTGGACAGCTTCCGTTGTAACTTCCATGGCAATATCAGCCGCATAGACTTTAGCCATGGAACCCGTGAGAGAATAATCCTTGCCATTATCTTTCTGCCATGCTGCTTTATGAACAAGGTTTCGTGCATTTTCAATTTTCACATACATATCCGCCAGTTTAAAAGCAATGGCCTGGTGTTTGGAAATCAGTTTACCAAAAGCTTTACGTTCTTTGGAATACTGAAGTGCCCTTTCGTAAGCCCCTGCGGCAATTCCCAGTGCTTGTGCAGCAATTCCAATCCTTCCGGCCTCCAGGGCTTTCATGGCAAACTTAAACCCAAAACCATCATCACCAATCCTATTCTCTTTTGGCACCTTCACATCGGTAAACATTACCGAATGGGTGTCGCTGCTGCGCATACCCATTTTATCTTCGTGCGGCCCCAGCGAAATGCCCAGGCTATTCCTGTCAACAATAAGGGCATTAATACCATGATGTTTTTTTTCGGGATGGGTCTGAGCAATGACAATGTAAATCGAACCTTTGTTAGCATTGGTAATCCAGTTTTTTGTACCATTTAGCAGGTAATAATCGCCTTTATCTTCGGCCAATGTTTTCTGTGAAGTGGCATCCGAACCTGCCTCAGGTTCTGAAAGCAAAAATGCTCCGAGTCGCTCGCCGGTGGTCATCACCGGAAGGTACTTTTCTTTTTGGGCTTCTGTTCCGTACTTTTCGATGCCGTAGCTAACCAGCGAATTATGCACCGACATAATTACGGCAACCGAAGAATCCACCTTAGAAATTTCTTCAAGAGCCAAAACATACGATAGGCTATCCATGCCACCACCGCCATATTTGGGATCGATCATCATTCCTAAAAATCCCAGCTCGCAAAGTTCTTTAATGTGCCGGGTAGGAAATTCGGCTTTGTGATCTCGTTCAATAACATCGGCTTCAAGTTTTTTGGCAAAGTCCCTGGCCGCCTGTTTGATCATGATGTGTTCTTCTGTAAATTCAAAATTCATTTTCGTATTTTTTTAAAATTTATGAAGGTCAATTAATTATCGTTCTACAAAGTCATAAAACCCCTAAATCCCCTAAAGGGGACTTTCCTAAACTCATCAATATTAAAAGACTTTCCAATTAAAATACCAGTTTCTTGTACATTCTCTCTCCTGACCTGCACCCCACAAAGTTATCCGAAATCAGCTATGAGAAATAAAATCCGGTTCTTAAATATTCTTAATTCAAAGTTTTGACTGTATCCAACTTTTCGATAACTCTTTTCATCTCTTCGGGTTTTTGTGTGCCGATAAGTATTTTTTTTCCATCATTCAATTCAAGTTGCAGCCCCATATTTCCGCCGGTATTAAATGCTTTTCCACACCGACCTATTCTAAAACCCCAACCGCCGTATTCGGCAATGGGTTTGTATTTGCGCACATAAATCTTTTTTACCGATTCCCATTTTACTATCCTTCTCTTACGGTGAACCGGTGCAAAACGGTAGGTGACCCCATGCTGATCGATACGTGTGTGAAGCGTCAATGAGAAGAAGAAGCCGAATAGAATAAAAGGAGTCAAAAGCAGCAGAATTAGTATTTCGTCAGGTGCCGGATTATTTCCGAAAGGAATCCCCAGGACAATTTGCTGGACGAAGCTCCAAAGCGCAACTGCCAGGATGAGGAAAACGATAATAAGCAGCCATTTTTGGTTGAATCGCTGTTTTTCTGTAAAAAGTGCTTTGCTCATCTGCATTGATTTTGAAGCCAAAGATATTCAAATTTTGTGCATTAAGAATGATATTCCAACATCAATCAGAAATAATAAATGAGCAATTATTCATAAATATCCTTTGACATAATTGTTGTTTAAAGTCATTATGTGCCAATGGCTGGGAACTGAGACAAGCCAAATAATTTTGGCTCATTTCTAAGATACGGTTGAAAGTTTATAAGTAGACTTTGTTACCAATAGCTTCCATTTTATTTAAGTTAGATTTCCAGCTTCTTTTGGTTGGGCATCTGTATGTTCTCTCAGATT
>Ga0307990_1000830_pt1 | contig 26716 bp, 18 predicted proteins | sample EllFjometagen129_FD_203168 | JGI IMG/M metagenome (GOLD analysis project Ga0307990, IMG submission 203168) | Marine microbial communities from Ellis Fjord, Antarctic Ocean - #129 | ecosystem: Environmental > Aquatic > Marine > Unclassified | place: Southern Ocean | collected 2014-10-08
AATACTTAATGATTAGCCTCAAATACAGAATGGAAGCTTATGAAACAATTAATGGATTGTTTAAAGATGTTAAGCAAGACTACATCGAACACAAGTTAGATGAGCGTTTATTGTCAGCTATAATCGACATTCTTATCGTTTTGGATTTTCTCGGAGTAGAATTTAATTACGAAACAACTATCAGTAACTTAATTAGTTACTCTGAAAAATTTAATTTCCTGAAAAATATTGTAAATATGCCTAAACATTGTAAATTAGTAGCTTAATTATAAGTGCGAAAGTTCAATAATATAAAAATATGACTGCGGGTTTAGATGATTCAAATCTGCACAAAGGGAATAGCATGAATTTTCCGGGTTAAGCTGAATTACCTGATCAACAGACTGGTTAAAGCCCAGATTTTCATTATCTCTGCCTACAATTTCATAATGTTTATCAATAATATTGTGAATGTTTGACCAAATGCGATTGCTTTGATAATAAGCTTCGGCAGTTTCTATGCTATAGACATTCTCCATGAGTGCAATGCTTTCAGAAATAAGCTGTTGACATGCTGTGGCAGTATTTGCTGATTGCATGGACAGCTCCAAATTATCAACTTGTGACGATAAACTCCCTGTTGAGGACTCACCTGAAAGTAAGATTTCATTATTACCACCTGATTCTGCACCAGAATCCAAATCTCTGCCAATGGCAATAAAATGATAGCAGAAAATATCATCTGGATCTGTATCAATAATATTTACTGGTGTTTGATTACAGTTAATAACCCAAAGTTTATAGTTTTGTAAATACGTTGGAGGATTATTATTCGAATCCCATGTATTATGCTCTGCAACTAAATCTGGAGGAACCCCCACCGAACAACGAATAACAGCTTCACCTATTACTGCATAGTTATAGGATCCAAGATCATTGTACCCATTATTTGCTGAAAGGAAGCCATAATCTAAATGTATTGCATTGTAGTTTACTGACAAATCGTTTTTAGCATTATTTGCCATATTTACATGCGTTCCAAGTCCTGTATAAATTCCATTGCCTCGGCTATATTTGATATAAGTACAATTTAGATTCAAATCAAAGCCTCCTTCTGTAACAATACCATTGCTTGAATGTAATATTTCACAGGTATTGATGTTTAAATCAGCAGATGCACTCCCTTGGTAATTTATTCCTTCGTCATTATTTAGAAAATAACATGTGCTAAAATCTGACACAAAACTCATATTATCAGCATGTAAGCCTACCTGTGTATTTTCGTCAAAAGTACAGTTTGTAAGCGTTAAGCCCTTATTGTAGATGTACAAACCGATTTTATTATTATTAAATTCAGAATTTAAAATGGTTAATGGAGCACCTGAAGCATATGTTAAATTACCATATAACCCCCAATATCCATAATCAAAAACACAATTATTAATGATTACATTTGCTTGTCCATATAAATGAAAACTTCTATGAGCATTGTAATCCTGATTATCTGAGGTTATTTTTAAATTATCAAATGTTAAAGGATAGTTACCTTCAGCAAGCATTCTTTTGCCATTTCCCATTTCTATTTTTCCATTAGAAAAACTCAGCGAAACTAAATCAGCAGGAAACCGCACCGAACTTTGCTGTACCTCCACAATTTTATCGTTCTGACCACTACCCTGCAAGACAATGGATGCACCGCTGCCGCAGAAAATGTTGTTGGTGGCATCTCCACCCGGGTTGGAGAATTTTATGTAGCCGGAACCTGTGAAGGTGAAGGTGGTATTATTACCTAAATACAGTTGGCCTTTTAATTCTAAAAATGATGTGGACTCCTCTAATATTATCAAAGCATTCTCATTATACACAAGATTTCCATCTAAAGAACCTAATTTGTCAATAAGAATATTTCCCCCGTCACCAAATTTCAATTCTGCTCCATCATTGAGAATCAATTCACCGCCAGGCTCAACCTCTATTTGTCCTTTCCAATTTGACTCATTAACACCTGTGATACTACCTTCGACAATCAAAGAGCTACCACTTTTAACAACAATTTTAGCTTGATAAGGCAATTCCAAATGACACTTAATATTGCATTCGGCATTATTGTCAATTATTAAATCCTGATATATCCGAATATTAAAATCCCATATTTCATCAGAATTTACCAAAATAGGATTATTTGAATCATAACAATTATCTATTACATATTGTCTTACACTCGAAATATATAATGAACGATGTGCTTTACCAATCTGAGATGGAGACAAGTAATTGCGTGTATTCCCCTGATTACCCATTATATTATTTGTCAACCTATCTGCCATTGGAAGTGTATTATCAAAAGGGTCTTCATCCCAAGGGTAAGTAATTGGAGGACAGTCTGGCCAACTACAATCACTTGTAATATGTGGTGCATTTCCAGGATAAGGTCCTCCAAAAATATCTACAAACCAATCTTCTGAAGAATTCATTGATGAAATAGATGTAGGACAACCTCCTCCTAGATAAGTATGACATAAATCAAGACTATGTCCTAATTCATGCGCAATACCACCTGCGGATGCCCAATCTCCATGCCCATATGTACCACACATTATACAATCAGAGATACTATAAAAAATGGAATAACTTGGACCATGAGAATAAGAATGCGATCCACCCCCCTCCGTAAAATAAATATTTAGCTCTGCAAAATTATCAGGATTATCATTATAGTTATTTACGTAATAAACACTATATGGGTTTTGACTATTTAATATATTTCTAAGCGTGGCAAAACTGCTCATGGTCGCATTTCCTAAATCACTACGATAAAAATAAATATTGTTTAGTGAATATTTTATCTTGGGATCACTAATGTCTGCTACACCAGAGATTGGATCAGAAGGAAACATATTTAACATCTTGTTATTATATAATTTATCATACCTAGTAATAAGACGATAAAGATCTGATGTAGGATCGTTAGGATCGTCATTTTGAAAATTGTTTGTTCCGTCATCTTTTTGCATTATAATGAAGTTTATTTTAATAATCTTTGACGGAGTGTTCGTGGCTGGAACATAATTTGTGATGACATTAAACTTATTCAAAAAAGCATCAGAGCTTCCAGAACAATCAGATGATTTTGTAATTTCGTTACCAGGAATAAAATCATCACCTTCATCCTGTGAAAAAGTTAATAACACATTTATCAAAAATGTCAATAAGAATAAAATCTTGAGTTTCATAATTTTGGTTTTAGGGTTTTTGTTTAATGAAAGTTTTATACTCTTTTGTTTGGTCATTGTAATCTACAATAACTAAATATAATCCAGATGTAATATTTTTAATATTCATTTCAAAATGATCAGAATTTAAAGCATCATAATTGTTAATTACTGTCCCAAATATTGATCTTATGCTTATTGATTGTATCATTTTGACTTCACTATCAATATATAGCCTATCTGTAGCAGGAACGGGATAAAGACTTAAATTACCTTTAACATCTATATTTTCAATATTATTATTAAAATCAATTATTGTTACCGATTTTGTGTAGAGTAATGCAAATTTATTATTGCTAATCTCAATCATTGAAAAAAAAGAAATATTAAAAAGTTCCTCCTGACTAAACGAATAACAGTCATTATCTTTATATCTAAAAAGTAATCGTTCTTCATTGTTTTTTTTTGCAGACCACGAGTAATAAGAAAACCATAAGTAATTATCTGAATCCACTAATAATGGTTTATATTTATATTGGGTAAATCTCTTATTTACGCATTCAAAATTTTGCCAATTATTTCCGTCAAAAAATGAGATTCCTTTGTCGGTTCCACAATATACAATGTTGTTATTGGTATCGATTTCTATACTATAAATTTTGTTAGATGCTATATTAGAATTCAAGGTATCAAATACGGAAAATTCTCCGTTGCAAAACCTTGCAAGTCCACTATCCATAGTGGCAATCCAGATTATTGAATCGTCTTGTATTTCCAAATCGTAAGTATCATCTGAAGGAATTTCAGAATTTTGTGTGTTGTACCAATGAAAATTTGTTCTGTCATAATAAGCAATACCACTATTCCAGCTATGAAACCATACATGATTTTGGCTATTTATTTTAATTCCTGTTACATCATAATAAGGAGAATAAGTAGTCCATGTTTCGTTGCCGTCAAATTCTGCCAAAACACCACCGGCACTACCAACCCAAACATGGTCATTAGTGTCTATTGCTAATGCTTGACAATAAAAATGTGGTAATCCGGAATTAGATTCGGAATAATAATCTATTATATTAAAATCACTGTCCATTTTAACCAATCCTCCCTCTAACGCTAACCACATATTCCCTGAAGAATCCATAGCAAGGTCATAATTACGAGTATTTGAAAAACTTTCCGCATATAAGCTATCAGGGATTTGTTTAACGGTAATAGTTTGAGCCTGTATAAAACAACTGTTTAAAAGAATTGCGAATAATAAAATGGTTTTTGTTTTCATGATTTAGTTATTGATGTTATAATTAACAAGTTTTGTTACGATATTTATTGAATCTGTTTCTGCTTCAAAGCGTATTAACCCGATATTTTTTGCCCAATAGGACTTGGTTTCATATTTTATACTATCCTCTATTGAAAAATATTGATTAAACCCTATGAGCTTAACATTATTATAACTTGTATTCATACCTTGATAATTATTAAAACTATCAAGTAATCTCAAGCTAACTATACGGTTATTAATAGTAAAACACGGGCTACGATAAAAATCCTCTGCAAGATATTCTCTATCTTTTTGTATATTCCCACCCAAATAGCCTGCTCGAAAAAAAATACTTATGTTATAATAGTTATAATAAACATATTCATATGAATTTGTATTTAAAACCCAAGGGGGTGAAAAATAAGCAATTGTAAACGAAGGTTCATGCTCAGGCCACTCCAAATACTCAGGCATAACGACTAAGAAATTTTCAAGTGTATCTGTTTGGGTATAAGTATGCAATTTCATTTCGTAACCCTCATGGTTTTTATACCTGCTCCAAATCTTTACAGGATCACTGACAACAACCACACTATCTCTTTGGCTAGTGGCAGAATCCTCATAAACCCAAAATGTTCCCTCATCAAATAAACAATAGGATTTACTTTCTTCATTTATTGTAAGTGGGTCAGGATTGGTATCACAACCAACAAATATTAGCATGCAGGCAAAAATACTTATTAATGGCTTTTTCATAACTTTTGTTTTAATAAATTACAAACCTATCTACACCCAAATATACACCAAAACCAAGCAATTTGCAACTATTTCTCATGAAATTCTCATCAAATTATACGATTTACCCCCCCAACATAGATACAGCCAATTTAAAATGAAAAACAACGCATTTTATTGATTTACCGTGCAACTTGTGTGAATTGGGATGCGTTTTGCACGCTGCTTTTGGGGATGAGAAGTGGCAGAAAAATAAAAAACCGCTTCGGTAAACAGCGGGTTTGGGTTGGTATGGGTTTGGGTTGAAATTACTCAACGACAATATTTTCGCTGGAAATGACAGTTTCGTTTTCAAGATAGTAAAGTGTGTAATGTCCTTGTGAAAGGCCGTGAAAATAAGTTCATACCATTTTATCCTAATTACGTTAAAGACTTACATATACTTAATTAGTCGATTAAAAAGTGATCATTAAGTAAGCAGCCTCTATAATATTTGATTTAGTCACAAAAAATTGTAACGCTTATTTATAACTACTTATTTTGCTTTGTATTTTTCCTCAAGTTCGTCCATCAACTCTTGGCGGGCAATAGGCACAACACCTGAATATTCGCAAACCAACCCACCGGCCATATTTGAAATAAAAGCAATGTCATACAAGGAACAACCCGAGCACATGCAAAGCGTTGCCGTTGCAATAACAGTATCTCCGGCACCGGAAACATCAGCAATATTTCTTACTTCTGCTTCAATATGCGTGAAATTATTTTCATCGGCAATAACAACCCCTGCATCAGCCATGGTAAGCAAAACCCGATCGATTTGTTTATCTTTCATTAATTTTATTATCAAACCCTTAATTGCAGATAAATTATCGGGAGTAAAGTCGGCTTTCATTCCCTCCTTCATTTCTTTAAAGTTCGGTTTAAACAAACTTACCCCTAGGTAATCCATAAATTGTCGTTTTTTGGGATCAACCGAGGTAATGACACCGGCTTCATTGGCTTTATTTACAACATGTTTAATAATTCCCGGTGTAATTACGCCTTTATCATAATCCTCAAAAATAATAGCTTTTGGTTTATATTGTTCCAGTAGTTCATCGAATTTTGCTTTAAGGCGGGTTTCGGTTTCCGTATCCAAGGCGTTTTCATCCTCTTCATCCACCCGCAGGAGGTGTTGAGCCTGACTTATAATACGGGTTTTTACGCTTGTTCTTCGGTAAGGGGAATGTAAAATTCCCTTGGTTGGCAATTTGTTTTCTTCCAATAAGCGCAAAAATTCTGCAGCATAATCATCATCTCCAACAACAGAACACATAATGGGATTTGCACCCAGGGCTTTTACATTTAATGCAACATTGGACGCACCGCCAAGGCGATTTTCTTTATCATTTACAGAAACAACAGGAATTGGAGCTTCAGGGCTTATGCGATTCACTTTTCCCCACATATAGGAATCAATCATCACATCACCAATAATGATAATGTTTTGATCCGCAAATCGGTCAAATAAAGACTGTATTTCAGTGATTTCCATCATATATCGGGATTTAGAAAAGCATTAATCAATCGGGAAAATTTTCCGGCGATACAGGAAATTCAAAATTGTTTCTGGATTTGTTTCTCTGTCTTTAGGATGTAGTAATAAATCCGGATTTTCTGGCGCTTCATAACGCTCATCAATACCGGGCATATCTTTTAATTCACCATTTTCTGCTTTGTTGTACAAATCTGGTTTGTTTGCTTTACAAAACTCGAGATCTGCATCCATGTGAATGACATGAAAACGTGACTCACCGACCAATTCAGCAACTTGCTTGCGAATGCTGTCGTAAGGAGAAATAAATGAGCAAATAACAATATATCCCTGATCATTCAGCATACGGGCAACATGAGCAACACGACGCAGATGTTCAGCTCTGTCAGCTGCTGAATGATCTAGCTCATGGCTCAAGCCTGAACGTACAGTGCTACCATCCATCAGCATAACAGTTGCTCCGGCATCAAAAAGCTTCCGTTCCAAAGTATAAGCCAATTCATTTTTACCTGATCCGTGAAGTCCAGTAATCCACAAAGTGGCAGGTTTTTGATTGAGAAATTTCGCACGTTCTTCATCAGAAATCAGTGCTTGTCCGCGCCTGATTTTTTGGCGGTCGTGCTCAGTAATCTTAGACGGCAAATCTTTTAGACTGAGCTTATCAATAATCATCCCGACAGCCGCTGTATTATTGGATACCGGATCAATTAACACAAACGAACCGGTTTCTTTATTACGTTTATATGGATCAAAAATCAGTGGTTTTACACTCGTCAAAACGACTCGCCCAATTTCATTCAAGGTAAACGGTGAGCTTTCTTCGCGCTCAAGTGTATTAACATTAATTTTGTATTGAATTTTATCAAAACGAACTTTTGTGTTGTTGTAGGAGTGCTTGATGTAATAATTTGTCGAAGAATTCATGTCCTGCTCATCCATCCACACTAGCATTGCCTCGAAGTGGCGTTCAACGCGTGGCATATTGTCAGGATGCACCAACATATCTCCTCTGGACACATCAATTTCATCTTCAAGGGTAATGGTAATTGCTTGCGGAGGAAAAGCTTCGTCTTGTTCCCCTTGTATGCCAAGGATAGATTTTACTTTGCTTTCCTGACGACTTGGCAAAGCACGTACCGTATCGCCTTTTTTCAAAATTCCTGATGATAAATTGCTGGTAAATCCTCTGAAATCAATACTGGGTCTATTAACATACTGTATTGGGAAACGAAAATCTTCAAAATTTCTGTCACTACCGACATGAATCGTTTCTAAAAATTGCAACATGGGTTTTCCGTTAAACCAGCTCATTTTTTCTGATTTGTCAACTACATTATCTCCTTTGAGTGCAGAAATTGGAATAAAATTAATATCCGGAATGTTCAGGCTTGTTACAAAAGCCTTATAATCAGCAATAATTTGGTTGTAGCGTTCTTCGCTGTAATCAACGAGATCCATCTTGTTTATCGCAACTACAACATGCTTAATGCCCAACAAACTAACGATAAATGTGTGTCGTTTAGTTTGTGTAATCACTCCGTGCCGCGCATCGACAAGCAAAATTGCAAGGTTAGCAGTTGAAGCTCCGGTCACCATATTTCTTGTGTATTGCTCGTGTCCAGGAGTATCCGCAATAATAAATTTACGTTTGTTTGTTGAAAAATAGCGATACGCCACGTCAATGGTAATTCCTTGTTCACGTTCGGCCTTTAATCCATCCAAAAGTAGGGCATAATCAATATCATCGCCTGCATGGCCAACGCGCTTACTGTCACGCTCCAGAGCAGCCAATTGGTCTTCATATAAACGTTTGCTGTCAAAAAGTAATCGTCCGATAAGGGTTGATTTTCCATCATCAACAGAACCTGCCGTTAAAATTCTTAGCAAATCTTTTTTTTCGTCCTTATTTAAAAATGTTTTAATATCTTGTTGCATAATTGCTGCGATTTAAAGTCAATAATTGATTAAAAATATCCCTCACGTTTTTTCTGTTCCATTGAGCCGTCTTGGTCAAAATCGATAACGCGGGTTGTTCTTTCGGATTGCGTGGTTGTCATCATTTCCTCAACAATTTTTTCAATCGTATCAGCTTCAGATTCCACGGCACCCGTGAGTGGGTAACATCCGAGTGTACGGAAACGAACCATGCGCATTTCAGCTGTCTCGGCAAGTTCCTTGGGCATGCGTTCATCATCGACCAACACTAATGCGCCGTTATATTCAACCACAGGTCGTTTTTTTGCATAATAAAGCGGGACAATTGGAATGTTTTCCAAGCGAACATACTGCCAGATATCGAGTTCTGTCCAGTTTGATAAAGGGAAGACCCGTATAGATTCCCCTTTTTTCACTTTTGTATTGTATATGTTCCAGAGTTCAGGGCGTTGATTTTTCGGATCCCATTGATGAAATTCATCCCGGAAAGAAAAAATACGTTCTTTTGCTCTTGATTTTTCCTCATCGCGACGAGCACCACCAAATGCGGCATCGAATTTATATTTATTTAAACCAGCAAGCAATGCCTGAGTTTTCATAATGTCGGTATGTGCTTTTGAGCCGTGAGTAAAGGGCCCTACTCCTGAATTAAATCCTTCCTCATTAAAATGAACAATCAGATCCCAATTATTTTCTTTGGCATAATGGTCGCGAAACTCCACCATTTCCTTAAATTTCCATTTAGAGTCAATGTGCATCAACGGGAATGGTACTTTTCCGGGTGAAAACGCCTTTTCAGCGAGGCGAACCATCACGCTGGAATCTTTCCCTATGGAATAAAGCATAACCGGATTTTCAAATTCAGCAGCAACTTCACGCATAATGTGAATTGATTCCGTTTCTAATTGTTGTAAATGTGTCAGTGAATATGAACTCATAATTTATTATTTTTCAATTAATACTTTAAATAAGGTAGCACACAATCCATTGCCTGATTTAAGCATTCCTGTATGGAATACTTATCTGTATCAATCACAAGATGTGGTTTTTGGGGTGATTCAAACGGGGAGTCAACACCGGTGAAGTTTTTGATTTTTCCGGCTCTGGCTTTAGCATATAAACCTTTAACATCGCGTTTTTCACAGACCTCAATAGGTGCACGTACAAATATTTCAATAAAATTTTCCTCGCCAATAATATCAATCGCTACTTGTCTTATTTCTTGAGTTGGAGAAATAAAACTATTGATAGTTATTACCCCCGAATTGATAAGCAATTTTGAGACTTCGGCAATTCTGCGGATATTTTCTTTACGATCAGTTTCAGTAAATTTTAGATTGTTATTAATTCCTGACCGAATATTATCTCCGTCAAGCACCTGAGTTAAATATCCCTGCACGTGTAAAGCTTTTTCAAGGTTCTTTGCCAAAGTTGTCTTTCCGGCACCGGACAAACCCGTACACCAAATAACTTTAGAGCGCTGATTTAAAAGTTTTTCCTTGTCTTCTCTTCTCAGTATCTGATCAAATACCGGATAAATGTGATTTTCTTTTAAACTCATTGATTTGAAATTTCTTGTAAAATAAGTGAATTTACAGCAATTATTAAAATTTCATTCCCTTTGGCTTAACTAAAAACCAAGGATTTCTAAGATTTTCCTTATTGTAGTGCAATTCTCTTCCGGTATCTCGGTTGATAATTTCTGCTCCTGCAGCAACGGCAATAGCATGTCCTGCTGCAGTGTCCCACTCCATTGTTGGGGCAAAGCGTGGATATAATTGTGCCTTCCCCTCGGCAATCATGCATATTTTTAATGAGGATCCGCGAGAAAGCATTTCGGTATTAAAGTTTTTTTCAACTTGGTTAATAAAAGCTGTTGTTTCTTCACTTTTATGAGATCGACTGCCAACAATTGTCAATTTATCCTTAGCATTTCGTACTTGTATTTTTTTCGATTCTGTGAATTGTGCAACTAAATCTTCAATATCTGTATTTTCCGTAATGATTATCTTATATGCAGCCTGATTTCTTACTCCGAAATACAATTCACGGCTAACCGGGACATAAATAATTCCTGCGGTTGCAATTCCGTTCTCAATCAACGCGATGTTAACCGTAAATTCGCCGTTTCGCTTAATAAATTCTTTCGTTCCGTCAAGCGGATCTACCAACCAAAATCGACTCCAATCCTTGCGATTTTCAAAAGCTTTATCCTCACTTTCCTCACTCAAAACAGGGATATTTGTTTGTTTCAAAGCCTCAACAATTATTTCGTGCGCTTTTTTATCTGCTTTCGTTAATGGTGAATTATCAGATTTCAGCTCAATGTCAAAATTTTCATAATTATAAATTTGAAGTATTGCACGCCCTGCATCCACGGCCGTTTTCAATACAGGATTAAAAAAATGCTTCGTCATCATTTACTGTCTTTCTTAAATTAATTGATAGGTTAATGCCAATCCGAAAACGGTGGTAATCATATATAGTATTGTAAGTGGTAAACCCACTTTCATGTAATCTTTAAATTCATAAGCCCCCGCACCGTAAACCATTAAATTTGTTTGATATCCGATTGGTGTGATAAAACTGGCTGCTGCAGCAAAAGATATCAACAGAACAAATGGAGTCGGATTAAGCCCCAAATTAACGGCAATTGTTACTGCAATAGGAAAAATAATGGCTACGGCTGCTTTGTTGGTAATGTAAGCAGACAAAAGATTTGTAATTGCAAATAGGCCGAACATCAAACCGATAATTCCAAGCGGCTGCATAAAGCGGATAATAAATTGAGCGATTATTTCTGCGACACCGGATTTCATCATTGCAGTGCCGACGGCCAACGACAGGGCAATAATGGCAGCCAGATTATAATCGAGACTTTTGGGTAAATCACGCGCTTTCACGATATTCAGCAAAGTAATTAAAACCAGCAACACGGTTAATGCAATGAACAAACTCACCACGCCTAAAGCTGATAACAGAATTGCAGCTACCGTACCACCTAATAAAGTTATTGTTTTCCAAGCCGGTAATTTCTGAAAATCGCGAATTTTAGTAATGGGATAAAAATCCATGGTATCTGCAGCACGATTTTTATAGTCCTCACCGGTAATTAACAAAAGCACATCGCCGGATTGCAATTCAACTGCACCGATTTTCCCGGAAATACGTTGCCCATTACGATGTACAGCAATAATGGCAGCGTCAAATTTTCCACGAAATCCGGCTTCCTTAATGGTTTTTCCTGCCAGTGAAGCGTTATGCGAAATTACGATTTCCCGAATTTCAGTATGTTTTTTCTTTGAAAACATTCCCACTTGGGTTAATCTCAAACCACTATCAGCAGTAATCATATCAGCAATGGTTTCGGTTTCACCGGCAAAAATCAAAATATCATTTTCCTGCAAAACCGTTAATCTGCCAACTGCTGTGATTTTTTGTTCTCCGCGATATATTTCTGCAAGAAATAATCCTTTTAGGTTACGTAATCCAGCTTCTTCAATGGTTTTCCCAACCAACTTGGAATCTGGTTTTAATTCCGCCTCAACAAGGTATTTTCGATGTGTATTGTTAAAACTGGTAATCACATCTTTTCTATCCGGTAACAAATGCTTTCCAATTAAAAGCATATAAGCAATCCCGATAATAATCATAATCCCGCCAACCATGGCATAATCAAAAATGTGCAAAGATTCCAGATTTGGAGCAATTTTCTGATCAACAACCAATCCATTTACAATCAGGTTTGTTGATGTCCCAATCAACGTAGCACATCCGCCAAGGATAGCTGCATAAGAAAGCGGAATCATGAATTTTGAAGGTGAAACACCATGCCGTTTTGACCAAGAATGCACATATGGCATTAAAATCGCAACCAAGGGGGTATTATTCAAAAAGGCAGAAAACCCTGAAACCAAAGCCATCATTCGCCAAAGAAAACCATCGCTTGTTTTGGCACGAGAAAAAACCCGGTTAAAAAAATTCTCCAGCACACCGGTTTTACGAATGCTGTCGCCAAGGAGTAACAGAAGAATAATCACGGCAATTTGATCGTTTGCAAAGCCGCTTATCATTTCTTTTGGGCTCAACAACCCGGCTAAGCCAAAAATAACCACAGCAATCACAAATGTAAATGCAGTCCCAAGCCACTCTTTATAAAGTGAAACCAACATAAACACAAGAACAACAACGACTAATATGCTGTGAAATAATTCCATGGTACAAAATAAATATAATTTAATGAAATTATATTATCCGAATGGCTTTGTCTTAAAAAAATAAGAATTAATACGTAGTAAATGATTTTTATTGTAAATTTGACCTCAAACTAAAAAATGTATTATGAAAAATTTTAACTTTTTATTGATTTTTGTTTTTGCAGCCACGACAGTATTTGCACAAACAATTTACACTGATGATTTCGAAACCTACACTGTAGGAGACGGAATTGCAGATCAAGACACTACTGGCACATGGACAACCTGGTCAGAAACTCCGGGTTCAGCAGAAGATCCTTTAGTTACTGACGCTGCTGCAAATCAAGGGACTCAGTCAATGGTAATTGAAGGCACAAATGATGGTGTACTCCTTCTTAATGACCTTACTGAAAACCGTTATCGTGTTGAGTTTTATTTAATGGTTCCTGAGGGATTTCTTGGATATTACAACATTTTGCAAGATTTCGCCGGTGGAAGTTCAGTCTGGGGAATGCAACTTTTCTTTGAGGATGGTGTTGGTACCATTGATGGAAATGGTTATGATGCACTCGATTTCACTTATACTCCTGGAGAATGGATGAAAATTCAACATTTTGTTGATTTAGATAACGACTGGATTGATTTTTATATTGATGGAGAGTTAATTCATGCGTATCAATGGAGTAATGGTGTTGCTAATGACGAAACAGGAATTAATAAGCTCGATGCATTCAATTTTTATGCCTGGGATGATGGTGGAGCAGGAACCCCAAAATATTATATGGATGATTATATCATTGAACAAGTTGACATACCCAACCCACCTTTAAACTTTGCAATTGAAGTAATAAATGGCAACGATGTTAACATTACTTGGGATGCACCGACTGAAGGGACTCCCGATTCATATTCAGTAATACGCGATGGAGCAGAAATTGCAGTTGTTGATGTAGGAACTTCTTATTTGGATGAAAACCTTTATCCCGGAGATTATGATTATCAAGTAAAAGCATTTTATGGTGAAGCTGTAGGATATTCTGCCTCAGCCGGTCTCGAAACAGCAAGCATTCCTGGTGGAAACATGAGAGAAGTTGTATTATTTGAAATATGGACTGGAACATGGTGTTCTTATTGCCCAACTGCTGCGGGTGCAATTGATGAAATGGCTGTTGATTATACAGACATTGCTGTGATAGAATATCACGGACTGAATGGTGATATTTACGAAACATCTGCAACAGCAATTCGTCATGATTATTATGTGCCTACATTTGATGATGGAGATGGCGCATTTGGTTATCCAACAACCATTGTTAACGGGATGTTTGGAATGGAAGGTGCCATGCCAACAGTTGCTGACCAAAAAGCAATTTACGAATATTATTATGACGAATACATTGATATTCCAACGGTTTATACAATCTCTCCGACGGTAGATTTGATTTCATCTAACCCGTCTGTATTTGACATTGACATTGATGTGGAAGAAACCTTCCCTTATTATGAGGATGAGATAAGACTGTTTGTTGCGCTTACAGAAACAAATATTCCAGAAACCTGGCAAACTGAAACAGAAGTGAATTTTGTGCTCAGAGATATGTTGCCAGATGCAAACGGTACAGTTTTAGATTTTACCGCAGGTAGTATTCATAATGAAACAATGCAACTTACTTTGGATGGAAGCTATGTAAGAAGCAATTGCGAATTGGTAATCTTTGTTCAAAACATGGCGACAGCAGAAATTATGGAAGCCGGAAAAATTGATCTCGGTAGCTTTGTTGGAATTGAAAATAATGAAACGCTAAAACTCTCTGTGTATCCAAACCCAAGTAACGATTTTGTTAATGTTGTTGCTTCTGAAACCATTGAGTTAATTGCAATTTACTCATTGACTGGTCAGCTAGTATATCAGGTTAACCCAGAATCAAACAGCCATAATTTCTCCACTGAAGCTTTTGCGAATGGAGTATATAATATGAAAATTAACACGCAAAATGGAAGTCAGGTAAAACAACTGATTATCCAATAATTGATTATAAAAACACTTGTTTTTAAAAGCAGAGTTAACAGCTCTGCTTTTTTTTGCATTTTTGCATTATGAAAGTTGATAAAGAACCCACAATTCGTCAAATAAAACAGCAAGTTACTGAGGAGTTAATCCCCATGTATCATCAAGCAGAGGCACAACAAATTGCATCACTGCTTATTGAACACGTATGCAAACTAAACAAAACGGAGCAAGCTTTACATGCGATAAAAAAACTTTCCGAAACAGAACTCAAAGCTATTGAAAAAACGCTATCCCAATTTAATAATGCGGTTCCTCTCCAATACATAATTGGCGAAACTGAATTTTATTCACGTCGTTTTTTTGTTTCAGAAGGCGTTTTAATTCCTCGTCCTGAAACGGAAGAATTGGTTGAACAAATCATTAAAAAACTCCCCAAAAATAAACCTTTAAACATATTGGATATTGGCACGGGAAGTGGAATTATTGCAATTTCTTTAGCTTTAGAATTGCCGAATGCAAGCGTTTACGCAAGCGATTTTTCAGATAAAGCCATAAAACTTGCAAAACAAAATGCAAAATCGTTGCAGGCTGATGTTCAATTCATTTCACACGATATTTTCAGTGTCACGAAATCCCTGCCGTACAATATGGATTGCATTGTCAGTAATCCACCCTACGTCAGAGAAAGTGAGAAAGCCCAAATGCACGATAATATATTGAAACACGAACCCCATACGGCACTTTTTGTCAAGGATGAAGATGCGTTAGTTTATTATCAGCGAATTGCAGAAATTGCAAACGAACACTTGAAACATAATGGAGTGATTTTCTGTGAAATTAATGAAGCCTTAGCCGAAGAAACAAAAAAATGTTTTGTAAATTCGGGATTTGGCAATATTTTTGTTCGCAAAGACATCAACAATAAAGACAGAATTATTCAAGTTAAATACTAATTAATAGCTATGATTATGAAACAAATTGCAAAAGGCTTATCACTCTGTGTTGTTCTGTGTGGTCTCATTATTTTATCTTCATGTAAGCGTGAAGATTCCATGGATGCAAATCAGGACAGAATTTACACATACTATGAACTCAGTTACGATGCCAATGATGACATCACCACAGCAAAAGCGATTTTCCGATTAGGCGGGCCTTTGGATTCCAAGCTAAAGCTCAGCGACGGATCAAACGTCACATTTAATGGACAGGAGTTGAGCTTTAACGGATTTTATGCCTATTATCAGAATGAGATTCCCGGAAAAGTGGAAAGCGGCACATTTGTATTTACGGATTTAAACGGAATCGGCTATACGAATAATGTTGATTTTGTGGAAATTGAATTTCCATCGGAGATGCTGGACATTGTATCAGGTACAACTTATGAAATTGATTGGATTGGAGAGCCTGTTGCCGAAAATGAAGTTGTAAGCTTTACTATTGACGGACCTGCTGATTCTGACAATCAAACTGTGTCTGCAAGCCAAATAGGGGCAGAAACAATTCAACTCACTTCAGCTAAAACAAACTCATTTACAGACGGAGCCAGCATTTTGGGTTTGGAAAGAAAATATGAAACTGAAAGCATTAATGCTCCAAGCGTTGGCGGGAAAATTATCACAAAATACATTGCTCCCAAAGTTGGAATGAATGTTCAACCAGAAGTCGTTCAATAAATAAATATTGGTCTTATCAGACCCGAACCACCACAATATTATTGTGGATAAATCATCTATGAAAACGAAAGGCTGCCTAATCAGGCAGCCTTTTTACATAGTCTCTGCTAAACTCTGCTAACCCGTAAAATTCATGCCATTCCCTTTGTGCAGATTTGAATTAATAGAAAAATGGGCTGCAGTAAGTTAAAGCCCTAATCATCAGTACTTTATGTTAGTATCTAACTATTTGTGGTGAATTTTTCGGGCTAATATGATCTTTCGTTACGACCCTCAACGAAATTTATAAAGGAGCGATTTACCACACGATTCCCCCCTGGTGTCGGGTAATCACCGGTAAAATACCAATCTCCAAGATTATCGGGACAAGCAAGGTGCAAATTCTCAATGCTCTGATAAATGATTTTCACATCAGACTTTACCCAATCCGGAGTCAGAAGCTCAGTAATTTTTGTGGAAACTTCATCGGCAGTAAACGGTTTATAAATCTGTTTAACATAATTAATCATCTCTTCTTTCGGGAGATTTTCCTGAGCCTTACATTTTTCATAAACCTCCTGAATAACATCTGCCTGACCGGTTTCCTTCAATAAATCAATGGCAGCCTGAAACGCAACAAAATCTCCAAGTTTTGCCATATCAATACCATAACAATCCGGATAACGAATTTGAGGAGCAGATGAAACAACGACAATCTTCTTCGCTTGCAATCTGTCTAAAATACTGAGAATTGATTGTTTTAAGGTTGTCCCGCGAACAATGCTATCATCAATAATTACCAAGTTGTCTTTTTTAGCTTGAACTGTTCCGTAGGTAATATCGTAAACATGACCAACTAAATCGTTTCTGCCTTCATCCTGAGAAATGAATGTTCGTAGCTTAACATCCTTAATGGCAATTTTTTCAGCTCTGGGCTTACGATTCAGCAATCTTGCCATTTCCTCGTCGCTCAAAGGCTTTTCTGCTTCACGGATAATGCGAATTTTCTCCTCAGTAAGCACGGATTCCAGTCCTTTTATCATACCATAAAAAGCAGTTTCAGCAGTATTGGGGATGTAAGAGAACACCGTATTATCAAAGTCATAATCAACAGTTTCCAACACTTTAGGAACAATAAGCTCACCAAGTTTTTTCCGTTCAGCATAAATATCGGCATCTGAACCGCGTGAAAAATAAATCCGCTCAAAAGAACACGCACGTTTTTCTTGCGGCACACGAATCATGTGCTTGCTGAGTTTTGCGTCACTATTGATAATAATTGCAGAACCGGGATCTAATTCATGAACCTCATCTACGGGAGCATCCATTACGGTTTGAATTACCGGGCGTTCCGATGCAGCAACTACAATTTCGTCATTCTCATAATAATACGCTGGACGAATTCCCCACGGGTCGCGCATAATAAATGCATCGCCATGACCCACAATTCCGCCAATTGCATAGCCACCATCCCAATCTTCAGATGCTTTTTGCAAGACCTGTTCAAGTTTGAGTTTCTGCGGAATTAAATCCGAAATTTCACGATTTGTATGTCCTTGATTTTTCAGATTTCTAAAAAGCTTTTGATTTGCTTCATCGAGATGCAAACCAACCATTTCAAGCATGGTTACCGTATCGGTGTAATCTTTGGGGTGTTGTCCGTATTTTATCAATTTTTTAAACAGCTCATCAACATTGGTAAGATTAAAATTCCCGGCCATCATCAGTGAGCGACTTTTCCAGTTATTCAGTCGCATTACGGGATGCAAAAAATCAATCTCATTGCGTCCGAAAGTGGCATATCTTAAATGACCCAAATAAATATCGCCAATAAAAGGAAGTGTTTCATACGCTGTTTTTGCGCTAACCACTTTTCCGTCTCCGATTTTTTCCTCAATTTTTTGATTTATCCTGTCAAAAGCATCTTTAATCGGAGCTGAAGCATTACTTCGCAATCTATCAATGTAATTATTTCCGGGAGGTATATTGTTTTTTATACTAAGCACGCCGGCACCGTCTTGTCCGCGATTGTGCTGCTTTTCCATCAATAAATACAACTTCTGCAAGCCGTAAGACCAGCTTCCATATTTTTTTTCGTAATAATCCAGAGGTTTTTTAAGACGAATAAATGCAATTCCGCATTCATGTTTTATTTGCTCACTCATGATTAAAATGTTTGTTGCAAAGTTAAAACTTTTGACCGGATATTTTCTGAAAAATAAACATTGAAAATTATTTAATTCGTTTCATTTCTGCCCGATAAAAGTTTTCAAATTTCCAAAAGCATCCATATTTGATTTTTATCGGAAAATAATCAGTTCGTTTTTAACACACTCAATTCTTTGTTTTACCGCCTATTATGAAAACTTTAAGAAAAAACGCCAAAAATTTAAAGTTTTCTTAAACATTGGAAACGTTTTGCGGTTTTATTGTTTCCAATGATAAAATTGCTTTACTTTGGCTCAAATAAACATGACATGGACGAAAAGATTATATATATCTGTCAAGAAAGTTTAAAATTATTCCTTGAGAATGGTGTAAAAAACATCAGCATGGATGATTTGAGCAAACATTTAAGAATGAGTAAAAAAACGCTTTATCAATATGTTGACAACAAGGAAGACTTGTTGCACAAAGTGCTTGAGACCATTCGCAGATATCATAATGAGTCAAACCTTAGCATTTGGAAAGATGGTAAAAATGCGATTGAAGTATTGTTTCATGTAAGTCAAAAAATTTATGAATTTCAAATTAAAGTAAAAAACCCATTTCGGTTTGAATTAGAAAAATATTACCCTCAACTCTGGGAGCAATTTCAGGAAGATATGCGAAATAAAGCACAAAATTATTTTCTGGAAAATTTACAACAAGGCATTTCAGAAGGTTTGTATAGAAAAAATTTAGATGTTGAGATGACCTCTACACTATACATGTCAAAAATTGATGGCGTGCATCATGATTTTGCGAGAAATCCCGAGAAATATACTTACAGGCATTTATTTGAGGTATTATTCGAACATCAAATCAGAGCAATTGCGACCCCAAAGGGCTTAATTTTTCTTGAAAAAGAAATTAAAAATTTAAAATTTGTTCAATGAGTCATCAATGAAGACATATCAGATTTTCACCGAATCAACACCTTATTTCACCGAAATATGTTATCGATGAAACAATATCAACTATAGTTTTATACCCAAAATTTACAATTTTGAAAAATGCAGCGTATATGAGACATATTATTTGTTTAACTCTTTTAGTCCTGATAAGCACTATCCCGATTTGGGCGCAAGACACCGATGTCAATAATCCCCAACAAGCGTTCAGTTTAAATCAGGCATTGGAATATGCAAAAGAAAACAACCGAAACATCCAGAATTCACAGCTTGATATTGAGTCAGCAAAAAAGAAAGTGTGGGAAACAACGGCAATGGGTTTACCCCAGGCTGAAGCTGGTTTTGACTACACTCATATTTTTGATGATGCTATTGAGTTGCCATTTCCGGACCCAATGAATCCTGGGCAAAACTCAACAATTGCCTTTAAACCAACATCAAATTTCACCTTAAGTGCAAATCAACTCATTTTTTCTGGAGAATATATTGTTGGTTTAAAAACAGCAGCAATCTTTAAATCTTTAAGCGAAAAAAATCTTATTAAAACAGAGCAAGAAACCATAGAGTCTGTAACGAATGCTTATATCATGATATTGGTTCTTGAAGAAAATCGGCAAATCCTCGAAGAAAACTTAAATACCATTGAACAAAACATTTTCGAAATGAAAGAAATGTTGAAATCTGGTTTGATAGAAGATACGGATGTTGATCAACTTGAAATATCGAAACGTAATTTAGAAACCACATTATCAAACATTTCCCGACAAGTTGAACTAGGTTACAAGTTATTGAAAATTAATATGGGAATGCCTTTGGATACTGATTTAGTCTTATCGCAATCCATGCAAGAAATAATGGACAAAATGATTAGCGAATCATTGCAAAACGACCAATTCAATGTTGACCAAAATATTGACTTTCAGCTACTCCAAACACAGGCAGAAATGAAAACCATGGAATTGCGCCAACAGCAAGTTGGTTATCTGCCAACCATTTCCGCGTTTTATTCGCATACCGAAAAATTAAAAAAGCCGGAATTTGATATGACACCAAATGATCTAATTGGGGTAAATGTTAGTCTGCCATTATTTTCCAGTGGACAGCGTATGGCAAAAGTTCAACAAGCACGCATTGAGCTTGACAAGCTTGACAATTCAAAATCGGCACTAAAAGATGGCTTAAACATGCAATTTGAGCAAGCCATCGTAAATTACAATACTGCATTCAGTAAATATATCAACGAATCTGAAAATACTAAACTGACAAAGAAAATTTATGATAAAACACTGATTAAATATCGTGAAGGAGTTGCATCAAGTTTAGATTTAAGCCAAGTGCAATCACAACACTTACAAGCACAAACCAACTATTATAATGCAATTCTGGAACTGATACAAGCAAAAACAAGTTTAGACAAATTAATGACAAATCCTGAAAATTAATTCTAGTATGAAAACGAAACACATAAGCATCATTGCGTTACTTGCCATTCTTATTATGAGTTGTGGCAGCCCTGACAGTCAAAAACAAATCAGCAAACTGGAGTCAAAAAAAGCGAAACTACAGGAACAAATTGCTAAAATTGACAAACAAATCACTCAAGTAAAATCAGAACTAGATACTACTGAAAACATCAGGCTAGTTCCGGTAAATGTTGAGCAGGTCAAAAAAAGAAAATTCCAAAATAATTTCACAGTTCAAGGAAATGTTACTTCGGATAACAATATTCAGGTACCCGCAGAATACTCCGGTATTATAAACGTTATTCATTACAAAGAGGGAGATTATGTGCGAAAAGGAACTGTGCTTGCTGAAATTGATAATGCCCTGCTTTTAAATCAAAAAGCTGAATTGGTAACAAGTCTGGAGTTAGCAACAACCAGTTATGAGCGTCAAAAGCGACTTTGGGATCAGGAAATTGGCAGCGAAATGCAATATTTACAGGCAAAAAATCAAAAAGAAGGTCTTGAAAATCGTTTAAAAACCCTAAATCAACAATTAACACAAACAAAAATTACAGCCCCAATAAATGGCACGATTGATAAAGTTTTTATTAAAGCCGGAGAAAATATTCAAATGAGCAAGACCGCATTTCGTATTGTTCAATTATCCCGTTTAAAAATTGAAGCTGAAGTTTCCGAAAAATATGTTGCTGATATCCATAAAGGCGATTCTGTCATCGTAGGCTTTTCAAGCATAGATACAGAATTTGTGGGCGCAATTCAAGCCATTTCACAAGTAATTGATCCAGATACCAGAACCTTTACAATAGAAGTAAAAGTTCCTGAAAATCTGGAATATATAAAACCGAATATGCTGAGTCGCGTAAAGATTTTCAATTATGTCAATCCCGAAGCTACATGCATTCCATTAAATATTATTCAGAAAAATGAATTGGGAAATTTTGTTTTTGTTGTTTCAGAATCAGACGGAACGCTTTATGCACAAAGACGTAGTATTATAGTAAAACAAAATAACACAAAACTTGCTGAAATTGCAGAAGGCCTCAGTGTTGGAGAATTAGTCATAACTGATGGTTATCAAAACCTCTCAAACGGACAAGGTATTGATGTGCTTGAATAGCAGGCAATTCCCGTGAGCATATTGTTACATATGATAAAAGGCGAAAAATCATGAAAAAAGAGCGAAGATTCTGGCTGTCAAATTTTGCAGTCGATAATATAAAAACAGTATATATATTTTTGGCATTGATTGTTTTTGCCGGAATATACTCCTACACAAACACACCAAAAGAACAATTTCCAGAAGTGTCTTATCCGTTTTTCTCTGTCGTTAGCGTATATCCGGGAACTTCCCCTTCAGACATGGAAAATCTGGTTACTTACCCCATAGAACAACAAATTCGGAATGTTGATGGTGTAAAGCATGTAACCAGTAAATCCTCACAGGATGTTTCCATTATCTTGGTTGAATTTGAAACCTCTGTTGAAGAAAACCAAGCATTAATTGACACTCGTGATGCTGTTAGCAAGGCAAAATCGGACTTACCTGATTTACCAGAAGATCCCGATGTCATGCAAATGGATATGTCTCAAATTCCGGTTTTATACATTAATCTTTCTGGTGACATGGCATTAGCTGAATTAAAACGCAATGCTGATAATTTACAAGATAACTTGGAAGCATTGGATGCTGTTTCGCGTGTTGATATTGTCGGGGCACTAAACCGGGAAATTCAAATTAACGTTGATTTGGCCAAAATGCAAGCTGCCGAAATTTCTTTCGACCAGATATCGAATATCATCCGCTTTGAAAACATGACAATTGCCGGTGGCGAAGTTGATATGAATAATTTTAAACGTTCATTGCGGGTGGTCGGTGAAATAAAAGACCCGTCAGTATTAAATCATATCATGGTAAAGCCGGGCGTTTATCTTAAAGATATTGCTGAAGTTAAAGATGATTTTGAAGAGAGAAAATCATACGCCCGTTTGTCCGGTGAAGATGTTGTTACACTTAATGTTATTAAACGAAACGGTGAAAACCTGATTGAATGTGTTGACAATGCCAATGCAGTAATTAAGGAGTATCAATCGCACGCACCACAAGCACTGAATATTACCACAACCGGTGATATGAGTAAAATGACAAGAGATTCTGTTAGTAATCTTTTCAACACAATTATTTTAGGGTTCATTGTGGTTGCTTTCGTACTGATGTTTTTCATGGGAGTTGATAATGCCGGTTTTGCAGCACTTGCCGTCCCAATTTCAATTTTAATTGCCTTTATCGTTATCCCATTAATGGATTTCACAATTAACTGGAGCTCACAAATGGCGCTGATTGTTGCACTCGGAATTCTGGTGGACAACTCCATTGTTGTGGTTGAAAGTATTTACCGACATTACATGAACACCCCCAATTTACCCATCGTCCAAGCATCGAAACGGGCTGTGGGTGAAGTGGCAATACCTATTCTTGCAGGAACAACAACAACACTGGCTCCTTTTGTTGTACTCTCATTCTGGCCTGGTATTATGGGACAATTTATTCGAGAAATGCCGATTACTTTATCAATTACTTTGGTTGCATCTCTTTTCGTGGCCTATGTAATTAATCCGGCTTTTGCCGTTAGTTTTATGAAGTACCGTAGTCATCAAAAAAAGGCTAATCTTAAAAAGCGCATTTTATGGTCAACTGTAGCTGTATTGGCTAGTGTCGCATTTTATGTTTCTGGATACATGGTTCCCGGCAACTTAATTGCCATAGGCTTAATCATTTTCTATTTTATTCAACTCATGAAACCATTAATTAAATGGTTTCAAAACAAAGTGTTACCGGCACTACAAAATTGGTACGAGCGAAGGCTACGATGGGTTATGAAAAAAGGACGACCGGCACTTGTGCTCGGGGGCGTTGTTACCTTATTTTTTGTAACACTTATGCTTTATGGAGTATTCAAACCCGAAACAAGCTTAATGCCACCAACAGACCCTTCACAAATATATGTTTACTTAAAAATGCCTGCCGGAACAGCCTTAGAAAAAACAAATGAAGTTGTAAAAATCATTGAAACAGAGGTGGATTCCATTATGAAGCCATATCAACAGGATATTGACTTTATTAACTCCTCTGTTGCTGTCAATGCAGGAAAATCATCATTTGAAAATTCCGCACCAATGTCTAACCTTGGTCGTGTAACCATTGGCTTTAAGGACTATCAATACCGAACCGGAGAACCAACCAGCATTTATCTTGATGAAATCCGGAAAGGAATAAAACCTATCCCTGCAGCGGACATCATTGTTGAAGAACAAAGAAAAGGGCCTCCTACCGGCTCTCCAATTAATATTGAAATCAAAGGAGATGATCTATATAAATTAACACAAATTGAAGCTCAAATTCGCCAAATTATTGAAAAACAGGATGTTCGGGGGATTGAGAAACTCAACTCTGATTTGGAAAAACACAATCCTGAGATTATCGTCAATGTAGATCGATCCAAAGCCAATGAACTTGGTGTGAATACTGCAATAATCGGAAATGCACTTCGGACAGCAATCTATGGATCAGAGGTTTCAAATTTCCGACAAGGAGAAGATGAATATCCCATCATGGTAAGACTTGAGAAAGAAACCCGTGATGATATTGAAGCATTGATGAACATGCGAGTCGGAGTAAGTCCGGATCAAGTTCCAATTTCAGCTGTAGCAGATTTAGAGTACATTTCATCATATGGTGGAATTATCAGAAGAGATTACAAACGCACAAATACTCTGAGTTCCAATGTATTAGAAGGGTATAATGCAATAAATATAATTCGAAAACTGGAAGCCGCTTTTGTATCGCAGCTTACACTTGACGAAGGTTACACCGTTAAATTTACCGGAGAACAAGAAAATATTGAAGAAACAATGAGTTTCCTTAAATTCGCCATTTTAATCAGCATTGCCTTAATCTTTTTAATTCTTGTTTCACAGTTCAATTCTATCGGAAAACCCGGTATTGTCCTTACTCAAGTGGTATTAAGCCTGATTGGAGTCTTTCTCGGCACGATGATTTTCAACATGCCATTTTCCTTGTTTCTCAGTGGGTTAGGGATAATTGCTGTTGGTGGAATTGTTGTTAACAACGGGATTTTATTAATTGATTATACTGACAGTTTAAGAAAACAGGGAATGCCATTCAGACAAGCAATTGTTGAAGCCGGAAAAACACGATTAACACCAGTATTACTTACTGCCTTTTCAACAATTCTGGGTTTATTGCCACTTGCATTGGGTATCAATATTGATTTTATTGGATTACTTACAGACTTTAATCCGAATTTTTATTGGGGCGGAGATTCCTCACAATTCTGGGGGCCAATGGCTTGGACAATAATCTTTGGATTAAGCTTTGCAACACTACTTACACTTCTAGTTGTACCGGCAATGTATTATGTGGTTTACAAAAAGCGAGTAATCAAAAAAGGTGAAGCATTTTAAATAGTATCTGTCCATAATGTTCGATATTTGTATTTCGACTATGCTCACTTCGAGTGCCCTCAGTACATCGCAATGTGGCACGTTATTGCTAAAATTTCTGGACAGGCTTTAAAAATCTATCTTACAACAAATCGACGTTGGTACATATGTGCTTGTGTCGTAATCTGCAGTAAATATTGTCCCGGAGAGAATTGATTTACATTCACATTTGTCAGTCCCGGATTTACTTTTCCGGTTTGTATTAAGGTTCCGGTGGGTGCAAAAAGCTTATAAAACCCGGCATTTTCAAACTCAATTTGAACATTCTCAGTCGCAGGATTCGGAAATATTTGTAAAGAATTGCTTCCCGGATTCTTACTGTTTTCAAGCATCGTTAAACCTAGAATAAAATGATTCGCTTCAAAAGTCATACTTGCTCCTGAATTTGGATTTATCCAATTAACAGCTAATTCTAAGTCCAATACCTCGGGTAAATTGTCGGGCAAATCATAAATTACGCTAAAACTTTGATTTGCAAAAGCGTCACCCTGATGAATCAAATAACTAACTTCACATTCATTATCTGCAAGCATTTGAAAATACAAGATTTCAACTGAATCAATAGTATAAAACGGAACAAAAATATCTGTTTCCCCTTCCAAATTAAGTGATGCATAAAACGGCATAGAATTTATTGGCGCTTGCTGTGCAAAATCCACACGTAAATCAACAACAGAGTCTGGCATCATATAAACACGGGTTGCGCTGTCGAGAGAGCAATGTTCATCACTGATAGGATACATAACATCATGATATTCTCCCGGCATATTAAAATGTACAGATCCTCCATCAGGCAATGTAAACAAAATGCTAACAGCAAGTAACTCACCAAAATCAATATGTTCACAATCCGCAATTGCCACGCCCCAAGGTGCGATTAAGGGATAACCAAACACAGAATCCCAGGCTTAAACCGATGCAAAATCTCCCGTTAACGGTGTTGCTGCATCACAAACGCAGAGTGCATGTTCCGGATTTGAGGCCGGCAAAGTGCTGGTAAAACATAAATCTACGAGATCATTGCCTGCTTGACATGTTGCGTTTTCATCCGTTTCTTCACTACAACCTAAAACAGAAAAAGGAATTCCTGTC
>Ga0307990_1000831_pt1 | contig 26712 bp, 20 predicted proteins | sample EllFjometagen129_FD_203168 | JGI IMG/M metagenome (GOLD analysis project Ga0307990, IMG submission 203168) | Marine microbial communities from Ellis Fjord, Antarctic Ocean - #129 | ecosystem: Environmental > Aquatic > Marine > Unclassified | place: Southern Ocean | collected 2014-10-08
AGCAGGAGTTTTTATTGGTACTTGTAATAGAAAATATGGATTAGCTTATAATTCTAAATACGATGCTACTCCTGCTTGGCATTCGAATGTTAGTGCTTATTATAATACTTATGATTATGGTGGAATTAATCCGAAAATTTTTCAATTACAAAATGTTGACCTTGTAATAACATCAGATAAATCTAAATGGACAAGAAGCCCCGTAATTGAAATGTGTGAATATGATACAACAGGAGGATTTGCTGCAAGCGGATTATCTGAAAATAATACATTAAAGTTTAGTTTAAGAGATCATCCCTCTGTTGATAAAAATGGTAATCCTGACGGAGAGGTAGATGAATCAGGAGCACCAATGATAGGTATTGGCTGGTTTCCTGGTTATGCAATTAATGTTAATACAGGTAAACGCTTAAATATAATGTTTGGAGAAGATTCAAGATTTATTAGTGATAACGGTAGAGATTTAATTTGGAATCCATCAAGCAGAATTGTAACAGACCTCTATATTCCGGGAGATTATGGAAATGTTACAACCGGAGATATTGTTTGGGGAGGAAAACATGTAATTTATATAATGGGTAACAATGACTACCTTGTAGAGAATGAGAGCATGCCGTCTTATGATGAAGGAAAAGTAATATATGATAAACTAATTCAGGCAGATCCGGTTAATCCATTAGATATATGGAAAAAGAGAGTTTATCAGAATGTTATGTGGGTTAGTATTCCTGTTTTAAATCAAGGTTATGAACTTTTAGAAACAGATATAACTATCAAGTTGAGAGTATCAAGTCCATATCAGCAAGATAAATATAATACTTCAGTTGCAATTGGAAATCCTGAATATAATCCACTTTACAGGTTTGATCTTTCAGATTTGGCACCAACAAAAGGTGATCTGGAAACTGCAAAATCAGCACTTGATCTTATTGGAATAGTCCCAAACCCTTTTTATGGAAATTCCGAATATCAAAATAACTGGTCAGATAAAATTGTAAAATTTATTAATCTTCCACAAAAATGTAATATTTCAATCTATACAATTAGTGGTGTTTTAGTTAGAAGATTTGAAAAGGATAATGTAATATCTTATATTGATTGGGATTTGAAAGATCAATATGGAAATGAAATTACCGGAGGAGTATATATTATTTATATTAATGCACCTGAAATTGGAGAAAAAGTGTTGAAATGGTTTGGTGCAATGAAAACTTCAAATACAGAAAATATATATTAATTTCATTATTTCAATTCATAGCATAATTAATACCATTTGTTAATTGAAACTTGCTGTTTGAAAATTCTAAAACAACTTTTTTAAGTTTATGAAGTAAATTTATATAGAAATTGAAAAATATAATAAATTAATTAAATTATTGATTATAAAAACATTTAATATGAAAAAGTGTTAATATGTTAATTAATTATTATAAAGTATTTTTTTTTATAATATTTTTTTTGGGATTATAATATAAGATTCCATATATTTACGACTTGTTAAAAAATGTTAAAATAATTGTAAGAAAAATATAATTACTTTATAAATAAATTGTTATGATGAGAAATTTATTATCAACATTATTAATTTTATTAATTGCCAGTGGAGTGTTTGCTCAAAGTGGTACTTTAAAAGGAAAAGTTCTTGATGCACAGAATGGGGAGGCAATCCCTTTTGCGAATGTTTCTATAATTCAAAATGGTACTGTTGTAACGGGAGGTATGTCTGATTTTGATGGTAAATATACTATCAAACCTATAGCAGCAGGTAAATATTCTGTGAAAGCTTCTTATATGGGATATAAATCTTTGCAGTTGAATGGCTTGAGAATTACTGCCGGAAAAATTACTTTTCAGGATTTTAAACTTAATTCTTCTACTCAGGTAATTCAGGAAGTTGAAATTAAGGAATATAGAGTGCCTTTAATCAGCAAAGATCAAACAGAATCGGGTGGAACTGTAACATCTGAAGATATAGCAAAAATGCCTGGACGTTCTGCTGCTGCTGTTGCTACTACAGTTGGAGGTGTATATTCTGAAAATGGAGAAATTGGAAGTATCCGTGGAGCAAGGTCTGATGCAACTGTTTATTATGTTGATGGTGTTAAAGTTCGCGGATCAAGTGCTGTGCCAAAATCTGCAATGGAACAGGTTACGGTTATAACAGGTGGAATACCTGCTAGATATGGCGATGCAACAGGCGGTATTATAAGTGTTACAACAAAAGGACCTTCAAAACAGCTGTTTGGTGGAATAGAGTTTGTAACATCTAAATTTTTAGACCCTTATAATTATAACTTAGTTGAAGTTATGGCTTCAGGACCAATGATATTTAAGAAAAAAACTGACCCGAATGATTCTACAAAATTTATAAAAGAAGCAATTGCAGGGTATTTTATTTCAGCAAATTTTAATTATCAAAAAGACAGATACCCTTCATCTGTTGGTAACTGGTCAATTAAAGAAGATACATTAAATTGGCTTATAGATAATCCTTTGCGTGTGCCAGAACCAGGAAGCCTTGTTTCACAATTAAATGCTGAATATTTACAGGAAAAAGATGCTAATGGTAATGATGTTTTTGAAAATGTTAAAGCACAAAAAAATATTAAACATTACAGAATTAATTTATCAGGTAAAGTGGATTATAAACCTTCAAGAAATACAAATCTAACACTAGGCGGAACTTTTGATTATTATAATGAACACATGATTAATAGAGCTAATCAATTATTTAATTGGAACAATAATGGACATGAAAAATATACCAATTGGAGAACTTATTTAAGATATACTCAAAAATTTACACCTGCTAGTCCAGAAGATGCAGAAAAAGCTTTAATAAAAAATGCTTATTATCGAATTCAAGTTGATTATTCAAAAACAGACAGAATACAAGAGGATGATTCTCATAAAGATAATTTATTTAATTATGGTTATGTGGGAAAATTTGAAACTTATAAAATTAAATCTTACCAGTGGACTGATACAGTATCAGGTTTTTCTGACGGCATAATAATACAAAATGGTTTTAGAGATACTTTATATGATTTTGAATACTCAGATATAAATACCATATTATCAAAATATAATGATTACTATTATTCTTTACACAATCAACGTTTTTATTATTTGAACAAAGAGAATGTCCAGTATGCAGGTGGATTATTAAATGGAGATGTACCAAAATCAGTTTATGGATTAAGATCATCTTATGGAATGAATTGGAATGCGCCGGGCACTCAATTCAATTCTTATAATATTGTAGATAATTCTCAATTCAGAGTTTCAGCAAGTGGAGCAGCAGATGTTAAAGACCATGAAATTTCAATTGGTTTTGAATTTGAACAACGTAGCGACAGATATTATGGTGTTGCTCCTGTAGGTTTATGGACACTTGCCAGAGGTTATATGAATGACCATATTTTAGAATTAGACTTTAGTAATCCTATACCCGCATGGGAAGGTGGTGCTGGTACTAATGATACTATTCATTACGATAGAAAATACAATCAATCCGGTCAATATCAATTTGATGAAAAATTCAGAGAGCATCTTGGAATTGATATTGATAGTAGAGAATGGATTGATATTGATGCTTACGATCCATCGGAATTTTCTATTGATTATTTTAGTGCTGATGAATTACTAAATAATGGTAATTCGTATGTAGCATATTATGGGTACGACCATCATGGTAACAGATTAAAAAGCAAACCAAGTTTTAAAGATTTTTTTGATTCTAAAGATGAAAATGGAAGATATTTAAGACCAATTGCGCCATTTGAACCTAGTTATACTGCCGCGTATATTCAGGATAAATTTGCATTTAATGACCTTATTTTTAATGTTGGTCTTCGTGTTGACAGATATGATGCAAATCAAAAAGTTTTAATGGATAGTTATTCATTTTTTGAAACTTATAAAGCATCTGATATGGCTGGTGTATATCCAGAACTTGTTCCGGGAATGTTAAGTTCTGATAATGCTGCTTACGAAAGTGATGGCTACATTATTCCCGGTAATATTGGCGATAATTATATAGTATATGTTGACAATATTGGCTCTCCAACAAATATTTTAGGATATCGTACAGGCGATAATCCTGCTGATGTGAAATGGTATGATGAAAATGGAGTTGAGGTTGATAATTATAGTGATATTGCTGCTACTACAGGTATTTCTCCGTGTCTTGTTGAACCCGATATAGATTTGAATGAAAAAGGATTTAAAGATTATGAACCACAAGTAACAATGATGCCTCGTGTTTCTTTTTCTTTTCCAATATCTGATGTAGCATTATTCTTTGCACATTATGATGTGCTTTCAAAGAGACCTTCAGGTTATTCAAGATTAAATCCATTAAATTATTTATTTATTCATTCCCAAGGGCAAACACCAATTAATAACCCTAATTTAAAACCTGAAAAGACCATTGATTATGAATTAGGATTTCAACAAAAACTAACAAATACTTCATCTTTAAAATTATCTGCATTTTATCGTGAAATGCGTGATATGATACAGGCACAGTATATATATGGTGCATATCCTGTTGATTATATTACTTATGCAAATATTGATTTTGGTACTGTTAAAGGATTTACTGCTACTTATGATCTTAGAAGAACAGGCAATGTAAGCTTAAGAGCAAGCTATACATTACAGTTTGCTAATGGTACTGGTTCTAATGCAGAATCAGGACTTAGTTTAATTAAAACCGGACAACCAAATTTAAGAACAACTATTCCTCTTGATTTTGACCAAAGACATGCTATTGTTGCTTCTTTTGATTATCGTTATTTAAGCGGTAGAGCTTATACCGGTCCTAAGTGGTTTGGTACAGATATTTTTCAGAATACAGGAGCAAGTTTTGTTGTTAAGTATGGAACAGGTTCTCCATATAGTAGAAAAGACCTTACTACTGATTATTTGGTAGGTTCATTAAATGGTTCTAGAAAACCTGCACGTGTTACTGTTAATATGAAAGTTGATAAAACTATTGAGTTGGAATGGGGCAAAGGCGATGATGATAAGAAAAAGCTAGCATATCTTAACATTTATTTTGATATTTCAAATCTTTTTAATACAAAAAATGTGAGAAATGTATATGATAAAACAGGTAATCCCGATGACGATGGATATTTAATAATTCCAGGTAATCAGTCATTAATTGAGAATCAAAATGACCCTGAGGCTTTCAGAAATTATTATTCTATGATAATGAATAATCCGTATCATTATACTTTGCCAAGAACAATCAGGTTTGGATTACAATTAGGGTTTTAAAATATTTAAAATTATATAATTACATAAAATTAAATACAAGAGATAAAAATTAAATAAATTATAAAATGAAAACATCAATTTTGAAATTAGCTTTCTTACTAATAGGTCTTTCAATTGTTTTTTCAAGTTTTGCTAGAAAGAGTGTTGACAAAAAGCAGGGAAAACCAAAGTCTGTTTCTGCAGGTTGCGTTCCTGCCTCAGCATCAACTGAAATGGAGTTGAATAATGTTAGGGCATTAATTCATACAGGGGGAGATATGTGGTGGGATTTAATTGGAGAACCAAGATATGAAGTGCCTAAAGGATCCGGTAAAATGTCTCTTTTTGTTGGCGGAATATGGATAGGAGGAGTTGATGTAAACGACCAGTTACGTTCTTGTTTTGTAAGATATCGTTCAGGGGGTGTTGACTATTGGCCTGGACCACTTGTTGTAGGTGGAGTTGAACAAGCTAATGTTACCTCTGACGTTTGTTTAAAATATGACAGACATTTTTCTGTTTACAGATATGATGTTTCTAAATACAGAACCTATATAAATGCAAAATTAGAAAATAATACCGACGTTTTAAATAGTGATGAATTTGAAGGATATACAGTCCCTAAAATAATTGAAGAATGGCCTGCCCATGGTGATGTAGCAGCAGGGTATGATTATCATCTTGCACCATTTTTTGATGCTGATGATGATGATGTTTATAATCCTGCTGCCGGTGATTATCCGTTTTTTGATTTAGACGGGTCATTACCATGTGGAACTTCACGAGAATTAAGAAAACCTCGTTTATATGGAGACCAAACATTGTGGTGGGTGTATAACGATAAAGGTAATGTACATAAGGAATCAAACGGAACAGCTATTGGAATGGAAATAAGAGCACAAGCATTTGCTTTTGCAACAAATGATGAATTAAATAATATGACTTTTGGAAATTATGAATTAATAAATCGTTCTACATATACATTATATGATACATATTTTGGTGTCTTTACTGATGGTGATATGGGTGATGCCTGGGATGATTATTGTGGTTGTGATGTGAGCAGAGGTCTCGGTTATGTATATAATGGAGATGAAATGGATGGTGATGGAAGTGGTTATACATACGGTAGTCAACCGCCTGCAATAGGTGTTGATTTTTTTGAAGGACCTTACCAGGACCCTGATGGTTTAGATAATTTATCAAACTGGGATCCCGTCACAGAACAGTTAAATTGTACAAGAGCACCATTAGAAGAAGGTAGTATTAATGGTTTGAATTTTGAAGATGGTGTTATTGATAATGAAAGATGGGGAATGAGAAGGTTTATTTATTATAATAATGCTGGAGGTGATATGGGAGACCCGGAAACAGCACCGGAATATTATTATTATTTGAAGGGATACTGGAGAGATGGTACTAGGTTGTCTTATGGAGGAGATGGGCACGGAGGTTCTATCGCAACTGATTTTGTGTTCCCGGGTGATCCTAATACAGATGTATGTGGATGGGGAACAGCCGGAAATCCGCAAGATGTATGGTCTGAAGAATTAGCAAATAATCCTATTGATGACAAACGTATTGTGCAATCTGCAGGACCTTTTACACTTGAACCCGGTGCAGTTAACGACATAACAGTTGGATTGGTATGGGCAAGAGCTTCATCAGGTGGAGCATGGGCTTCAGTTGGAGAAGTACAGAGAGCAGATGATAAAGCACAAAAATTATTTGAGAATTGTTTTAAAGTTGTTGATGGACCGGATTCACCTGAATTAACAATTATTGAGTTTGATCAGGAACTTATTTTCCATATTTATAATAATCAGGGTTCAAATAATTTTAAAGAAACCCCGGAAGATTATATTGAGAAAGACCCTTTTATTGTATGTCCTGATGATGATGGTGACGGTATTATTGATGAATGTGATATTTATTATCGCTTTGAAGGATATATGGTATATCAATTAAAAGATAAAAACACATCTGTTTCTGATATTTATAATATTGATAAATCAAAATTAGTTTTTCAGTGCGATATTGAAAATTATGATGAAAATGGAGAACAAATAAACAGACTTATTAATTATAACTGGGATGGGCAAATTATGGCAAGTGTTCCTCAGTTAATGGTAGAGGGTGAAAACGAGGGCATTAAGCATACATTTAAATTAACTGAAGATAAATTTGCTACAGGAGATAAGAAACTTGTCAATCATAAAAAGTATTATTTTATTGCAGTTGCTTATGCTTATAATAACTATAAAAAATATGATAATACATCTGAAAATGCATTAGATGGTCAAAAACAGCCTTTTAAAGCAGGAAGAAAAGGAGTAAGTGGTTCAATTAAAACATATGAAGCAATTCCACATAAATATGAACCGGCAAATATGGGAACAATTCTAAACTCAGAATTTGGTGATACTCCGGAAATTGTTCAATTGGAAGGGCATGGTAATGGAAAAAATTGGATTGATCTAACAGATGAAACTATTGAAAGAATAATGGCCGGTGAACCATGGGAAACAGACAGTATTGTTTATAAAGCAGGTTATGGCCCAATAAATGTGAAAGTTATTGACCCATTAAATGTTCCTGAAAAAGAATTAATGCTTGCAATAGATTCTGTTACTTTAATTTTTGTTCATAAAGCAAAAATTATGCGTGGAAAATGGAAGCTTTGGGAGCCTGCGGATCCTTTAGTAGATATCATTTACTCTGATAACTGGATTACTTATTATGATGGAAGTAAAAGAACATCACAATATACTGAACAATTGATAGCTGATTATGGAATATCTGTATCTTTTAATCAGGTTGATTTTCCATTAGAAGATAAAAATACAGCAGAAAAAGAAGGTTTTATAGATGCAACAATTGAGTTTGAAGATAATACTAAACCATGGTTAGGATTTGTATATGATTCTGATAATTGTTCACCATTTGATTGGATTAAATCAGGAACACTTGAAGAAAAAGCTTGTGAAGCTTGTAATGATTATTATAAAGATGCTGATCAATATTATGAGAAAGTATTATATGGTACATGGGCACCATATTTCCTTGTTGCAAGAGATGAATTTCGAGTTGGAGCAATAGATGAAGGAGCAGGAGTTTTTATTGGTACTTGTAATAGAAAATATGGATTAGCTTATAATTCTAAATACGATGCTACTCCTGCTTGGCATTCGAATGTTAGTGCTTATTATAATACTTATGATTATGGTGGAATTGATGAGAAAGTTTTTCAATTACAAAATGTTGACCTTGTAATAACATCAGATAAATCAAAATGGACAAGAAGCCCCGTAATTGAAATGTGTGAATATGATACAACAGGAGGTTTTGCTGCAAACGGATTATCTGAAAATAATACATTAAAGTTTAGTTTAAGAGATCGTCTATCTGTTGATAAAAATGGTAGTCCTGATGGAGAGGTAGATGAATCAGGAACACCAATGATAGGTATGGGATGGTTCCCTGGCTATGCAATTAATATTAATACAGGTAAACGTTTAAATATAATGTTTGGAGAAGATTCAAGATTTATAGGTGATAATGGAAGAGATTTAAAGTGGAATCCTTCAACAAGATATACTACTGATTTTTATATTGGAGGAGCATTTGGTGATGTTACTGCCGGAGATATTGTTTGGGGAGGAAAACATGTAATTTATATAATGGGTAACAATGACTACCTTGCAGAGGATGAGTGCATGCCGTCTTATGATGAAGGAAAAGTAATATATGACAGACTAATTCAAGCAAACCCGATTAATCCAAAAGATATATGGAAAAAGAGAGTTTATCAGAATGTTATGTGGGTTAGTATTCCTGTTTTAAATCAAGGTTATGAACTTTTAGAAACAGATATAACTATCAAGTTGAGAGTATCAAGTCCATATCAGCAAGATAAATATAGTCCTTCAGTTGCAATTGGAAATCCTGAATATAATCCACTTTACAGGTTTGATCTTTCAGATTTGGCACCAACAAAAGGTGATTTGGAAACTGCAAAATCAGCACTTGATCTTATAAGAGTTGTTCCAAATCCTTATTATGGATACTCAGAATATGAAAGAACTCAATTAGACAAAGTTGTGAAGTTTACTAATCTTCCACAAAAATGTAATATCTCAATCTATACAATTAATGGTATTTTAATTAGAAGATTTGAAAAGGATAATGTAATATCTTATATTGATTGGGATTTGAAAAACCAATATAATATTGATATTGCAAGCGGAGTATACATTATACATATAGATGCTCCGGAAATAGGCGAGAAAGTCCTTAAATGGTTTGGTTCACTTAGGCCAATTGATTTAACTAATTTTTAATTTGTTGATTATTTGAAAACTAAATATTATGAAAAAAGTTTCATTAGCTTTAATTACAGGTTTAATAGTAGTATTAATTACTTTTTCAAACCAATCGTTTGCAGGAAATGAGCAAAGAGCAGGTCAGGCCGGCGCTTCAGAATTATTAATAAACCCATGGGCAGGGAGCTCTGGTTGGGGTGGTGCAAACACAGCTTCTATAAAAGGACTGGAAGCAATATACTCTAATGTTGCAGGAACTGCATTTACAGAAAAAACAGAGTTGATATTCTCAAGGTCATCATGGATGTCCGGAGCAGGCATAAATATTAATTCTTTTGGATTTTCACAAAAAGTTGGAGAAACAGGAGTAATGAGTCTGGCGTTTATGTCAATGGATTTTGGAAAAATTGACATAACAACCGTTGATATTCCTGAAGGTGGTTTAGGAACTTATCATCCTACATATACAAACATTTCATTAGCGTTTGCAAAAGCATTTTCTAATAGTATATTTGGAGGATTAGTTGTTAAAGTTATAAATGAGGGTATTGCTGATCTTGCAGCATCGGGAGTTTCGCTTGATGCAGGGATACAGTATATTACCGGCATAGGGAAAGATAAGACAGGTAAGAAAATTAGAGATAATTTAAAATTTGGTATTTCAATGAAAAATGTTGGACCAACAATGAAATATAACGGTGATGGTATGTCGCTTAGAGGATGGGTGCCTCCTGATCAAATTGTAATGACAGTTGAACATAGGTCAACAGAATTTGAACTACCATCGTTAATTAAAATAGGTGTGGCTTATGATTTTTTGATTTCGCAAAAGATTGATACAGTTAGCGATAAAATAATATCAGACCATAAACTTACAATTGCTGCAAATTTTACTTCTAATTCATTTATAAAAGACCAATATCATCTTGGCTTAGAATATTGTTATAAAAACTTAATAATGCTTAGAGGTGGTTATGTTTACCAGGAAAAGCCTGAAGATAAGGATTACAGTATTGCCGTATATACAGGACCAACTGCAGGTGTTTCAATTATTATACCAATGAATAAAGAAAAAGGTTCTGTATTCTCTATTGATTATTCTTATAGAAATACACAACCATTTAATGGTACACATTCAATAGGTGCAAGAATTACTTTGTAGTTAATAAATAATATTATATATTTGTATTTGAAAAGAGTCCCTTTTTGGGATTCTTTTTTATTATTAATAAGGGGGGGTAAGAGTTATGACAAAGATCTCTTATATTACAGAAGAAGGTTTGAAAAAATTACATAAAGAACTGGTTCAATTGATTAACATTGAAAGACCAGTTATATCCGGACAAATTGCCGAAGCAAGAGATAAAGGAGATTTATCTGAAAATGCTGAATATGACGCAGCAAAAGAGGCTCAAGGTCTTTTAGAACTTAGGATATCTAAATTGCAAGAAGTAATTAGAAATTGTAGAATAATTGATGAATCAAAGCTTGATAATTCAAAAGTCCAGATATTATCAAAAGTTAAAATTAAGAACATTGATAATAATACAATTATGGAATATACAATTGTATCTGAACCTGAGGCGGATTTTAAAAACAAAAAAATTTCCATAAATACTCCAATTGCTTCAGGATTGCTTGGAAAAGTGGTAGGAGATGTTGTTGAAGTAACAGTTCCTAACGGCAAAATGAAGTTTGAAATAATTGAAATTTCAAGATAAATAGAGTTTTATGCCTTCAATATTTTCTAAAATAATTAAGGGTGAAATACCGGCATATAAAGTAGCTGAAAATGATGAGTTTCTCGCATTTTTAGATATTTTCCCCTTATTTAAAGGCCATACTCTTGTAATTCCTAAAAAGGAGATAGATTATATTTTTGATATTGAAGATAGTTTACTTGGCAGAATGAATATATTTGCTAAAAAGGTTGCTTTGGGTATTGAAAAAGTTGTTGAATGTGAAAGAATTGGAATTGCTGTTATTGGACTGGAAGTACCACATGCCCATATTCACCTTATTCCAATCAATAATGTTGAAGATATTAATTTTGCAAGACCAAAACTAAAATTTACTGATAAAGAATTTGAAGAAATATCTTTGAAAATACGTCGGAGTATTGAATTATAGTGTTATAGCTTGAAATCTGTATGATAAATTAATTCCGAATTATCGGGATGTGAATTTGGTTAATAAAACCTAAGTATTTTGCATATTAACAATATAATTAAATAAATTTTAAATAAGCATTGAAAATTCAATTAGTAAGTGCGACAGTTTCCCTTTCAAAGATAAAAAATGATTGTAATTTTGAGATGCCATGTTTATATAAAAGACGACAAGCAATTATTAGCTTTAACGCATCTAATGAAGGAACTAAATTAAAACTAGCAAACTATATCTAATTTTTTACTCTACAGAATAATAATACGTTTTTTTGCTAATACTATGTACTATCCTGAGAAATCTCTGATTTATCCTCAAATGATTTTATTAATTCTTCCGGAGTTTTTCCAAGATTATCTATTAATATTTTTGCATCATCAGCAAAATCGTGTTTAGGATGCAATTTTATGAAAAGACTATAATTTTCTTTTGCTCTAATCATATCCTGTAATTGATTGTCGTAAGTAAATGCTTTTAGAAATAAACAATATGGAACTTTTTCAAAATTTTCGTATTTTAAAATTATTTTATCATAAAAATCAATTGCTTTTTGGGGTTCATATATAGAACGGCAAATTTCAGCTGCTTTGAATAAATATTCAGGTGAATTTTCATTATTACTAAAGTTCTCTGCAAAATCTGCATAAGCATTTACAAGCTCATTAGCCTGCTTTTCATTAATCTCATAAGTCACTGTGTCAATATAGGAAGCAGCTTCTAATGTTTCAATATTTTTAAGTTTTTCTTCTTTTGTATTTTCTGTACTACAAAATATTAAACTAAAAATCATTAGAGCAAATAAAATGTAAATTGATGCTTTCATAATTATATTTATTTTTTTGCAAATTTAACTTTATATTTAACTTCTACATTACCTTTTATAATATTATTCAATTTAGATTTTAATAATCTTTTCTTTAAAGGATTTAGCCTATCAATTAATAATTTACCTTCTAAATGATCATGTTCATGTTGTATTATTCTGGCTTTTATTCCATCATATTTTTCATCATAAAATTTGAAATTTTCATCATAATACTGAATTCGTATATTTGGTTTTCTTTTAATTTCTTCTCTAATTCCGGGAACACTTAAACAACCTTCTTTGTAATACCATTCAGTACCATCTTCTTCAATAATTTGAGCATTAATTAAAACTTTTTTAAAATTTTCAAGTGATTTTTCTTCTTCAGCCATTGGTGTAGCATCAATTACAATTAATCTTATTGAAAGCCCTATTTGTGGGGCAGCAAGACCAACACCTTCTGATTTATCCATTGTTTCAAACATATTTTCAATTATCTCATTTAGCCCCTTATAGTTTTTATCAATATCTTTTGCTATTTTTTTTAAAACAGGTTGTCCGTATGTATAAATAGGCAGCATCATAAATTATTATTGTTTAAATATGTTTGTAATATCAATGTTGCACTTATTGTGTCAAGCAATTCTTTGTTTTGTCTTTTTTTCTTTTTTACACCACTTTCAATTAACGATTGCATTGCTATTTTTGATGTAAATCTTTCATCTATTAATTTAATTGGAATATTACTAAAAGCAGTTTTCAATTTTTTTATGAATATATCAACATGTTTTGTTGCATCTGTTTCTCTGTTTTTAAGATCTTTTGGATAACCTACAACCAAACATTCAACTTCTTCTTTATTAAAATAATCATTTAAAAAATTGAAAATATCTTTTGAATGTACAGTTGTTAAACCTGTTGCTATAATCTTAAAAGGGTCAGTAACAGCAATTCCAATTCTTTTAGTTCCGTAATCTATTCCAATAATTCTTCCCAAACTTTTTTTTGCAAATTTATATTAAATTATCGGTACTACCACTAAATTTAATTATTTTAGCATTTGCGTATTTAAAAATAGTAGTACAAAATTATAAAAATATTAATATACAAAAAACGTTTAAAATAAAACCCTTTCTAAATAAATTATGTACAAATATCATGCACTTATAAAAAAGCAAATTATATTTACAAACGATTAATTGATTATTATGGGCAAAGAAATAAAATTTAGTTTGGTTTACAGAGATATGTGGCAGTCTTCGGGCAAGTATGTACCTCGTGTTGATCAACTAAAAAAAATAGCACCTGTAATTGTTGATATGGGATGTTTTGATCGTATTGAAACAAATGGAGGTGCATTTGAACAGGTAAACTTACTTTATGGAGAGAATCCAAATAAAGCAGTTCGTGAATGGACAAGACCATTTAATGAAGCAGGTATTCAAACCCATATGCTTGAACGTGCATTAAATGGAATTAGAATGTATCCTGTTCCTGCCGATGTTCGCAGATTGATGTTTAAAGTTAAAAAAGCACAAGGTGTTGATATTGCAAGATCTTTTTGCGGATTGAATGACCATCGTAATCTTGAGCTTTCTGTAAAATATGCCAAGGAAGCTGGAATGATTTCTCAGGGTACTTTAAGTATTACTCATTCAAAAGTTCATACTGTTGAATATTACATGAATATTGTTGACAAACTTGTCGAATATGGAACAGATGAGATTTGCCTGAAAGATATGGCCGGTATTGGTCGTCCTGTTACTCTTGGAAAATTAGTGAAATCTATTAAAGATAAATATCCAAATATTTTAGTTCAATATCATGGACATTCTGGTCCGGGATTTTCAGTTGCTTCTACTCTTGAAGTAGCTTTTGCAGGTGCAGATTACATTGACGTTGCAATTGAACCACTTTCGTGGGGTATGGTACATCCAGATGTAATTACTATTAGAGAAATGTTGTTTGACGCAGGCTTTAAAGTTCCTGAAATTAATATGAAAGCATATATGGAGGCAAGGGCTTTGAATCAGGAGTTTATGGATGATTTTCTTGGATATTTTATTAATCCGAAAAACAGATATATGTCTTCGCTTCTTGTTCAGTCGGGTTTGCCGGGAGGTATGATGGGAAGTATGATGGCAGATTTACAAGGTGTACATGAAGGTATAAATTCATCTCTTAAATCTTCAGGAAATAATGAATTTACAATAGATGACCTTCTTGTTAAATTGTTTGAAGAAGTTGCTTATGTATGGCCAAAATTAGGTTACCCACCATTAGTTACTCCTTTTAGTCAGTATGTTAAAAATATAGCATTAGTAAATGTTATGAACTTGATTCAAGGAAAACAAAGGTATGAGATAATTGATAAAAATGCCTGGAATATGATACTTGGTAAAGCAGGTAAGTTGCCGGGAGAACTTGCTCCTGAAATAATTGAATTGGCAGAAAAAAACAATTATGAATTTTATACAGGAATTCCTCAAGACAATTATCCTGATGAGTTAGATAAATGGCGTAAAATAATGGATGAAAATAATTGGGATTATGGAAACGATGATGAAGAACTTTTTGAGTTAGCTATACACGACAGACAATATATGGAGTATAAGTCAGGAATGGCAAAAGAACGATTTCATGATGAGTTGGAAAAAATTAAATTACGTAAAAGTGATGCTGCTTCCAAGGGTGTAAAATTTACACCTCATGCTGATAAAATAATAGCTCCACATCGTGGAAGAATTTTATTGAATGTTAATTTCTATATGGATATTAAGCGATTAGAAACAGGAGATTATGTGATAAAGGGTCAGCGTTTATGTTATTTAGAACATCATGTCTCTTATGATGAAATCTTATCAGAGTTTGAAGGAGAAATTACAATGCTTGTTGAACACAGAGATGTAGTAAAAAAAGGCGATGTAATTGCTATTGTGAAATAGAAGCGATATTGATAATTTAACAATAGAACAATTTAGCAATTTTTCAGAATATACAGCCTTTTATATGACTTGTTTTTATTTATTTAAACTCAACAATTAGTTTGTTTTTAGGAACATTCTCATTTTTCTTAACATGCACTTTTAAGATTGTTCCGTTAAAAGGAGCAACAATTTTGTTTTTCATTTTCATTGCTTCAAGAATAAATAAAGTATCACCGTTTTTAACTTTTTGACCTTCTTTTACATCTATCTTAACTATTTTACCGGGAATATATGACTTTATGGTCTTTTCATTAGGCTTTTCCCACTTTTCCCTGTTTTCAAATTTGTTTGTTAAGTAAGTGTAATATTTACTTCCTTCAATATTTAAGGACTTGAATCTTTTTTTTTCTTCAGACATTGTAAAAAATTTAAGATATAAAAATTAAAAAGGAGGAATGCCATGTTTTTTCTTTGGCATACTAGATGATTTATTAATTGAGACTTCAATAGAATGAACAATGAATTGCCTTGTTTCTTTTGGCTCAATAACAGAATCAACATATCCCTTAGATGCAGCAACATATGGATTTGCAAACTTATGTTTGTATTCTTTAATTTTTTTCTTTCTCATCTCATCAGGATTATCTGCATCTGCAATTTCTTTCCTGAAAATAATGTTAGCGGCGCCTTCGGGACCCATTACTGCAATTTCAGCACCAGGCCATGCAAAAACAAAGTCGGCTCTAAGATGTCTTGAATTCATTGCAATGTAACCACCGCCATATGCTTTTCTTAAGATAACTGAAATCTTAGGTACTGTTGCTTCACTATATGCATACAATACTTTTGCTCCATGCCTAATAACTCCTGCATGTTCTTGATCAACACCTGGTAAATATCCGGGAAGATCAACAAATGTTACAATAGGAATATTAAAAGCATCGCAATATCTTATAAATCTTGCAGATTTATCTGATGAATCTACATCTAAAACACCTGCTAAAACAAAAGGTTGATTTGCAACAAAACCAACAGTTTCTCCTTTTAATCTTCCAAATCCTATAACTATGTTTTTTGCCCATTTTTCATGTATTTCAAAAAAATCGGAGTTATCGGTAACTGCCCTAATCACATTTTTAACATCGTATGGTTGTTTGGGGTCACTGGGAACTATTTCATCTATTTTAAAACTTTTCTTAGGTTCTTTTGGCTTAATTGCAATTGCTTTTTGATTATTGTTCCACGGAATATAATTTATTAGTTCCTTTATTTGTTCAAAACATTCTTTTTCGCTATCTGCATAAAAATGAGCATTTCCTGTAATTTCACTATGGGTTTTTGCACCACCTAATTCTTCCATCGAAATTTCTTCACCTAAAACAGTTTTTATAACCTCAGGTCCTGTAATAAACATTTTAGATATTTTATCTACTACAAAAACAAAATCTGTTAAAGCAGGAGAATAAACGGCGCCACCGGCACAAGGTCCTAAAATTACTGATAGTTGGGGTATAACACCTGAGGCTAAAGTATTTCTATAAAATATTTCACCATAACCGGCCAATGAGTTAACACCTTCTTGTACTCTTGCTCCACCCGAATCGTTAATTCCAATAAGAGGAACTCTCATTTTCATTGCATGGTCCATAATTTTTGTAATTTTACGGGCATGCATTAATCCAAGAGAGCCACCTGCTACAGTAAAATCCTGAGCATAAATACATATTGGAGCATCAAAAACTTTACCGGTTCCAATAATTACACCATCGCCATGTAAAACTTTTTTATCCATATCAAAATCACGAGCTTCATGTTCAATAAACATATCGTACTCGTGAAATGTATCTTTGTCGAGAATAGCAATTATTCTTTCTCTTGCAGTCATTTTACCCAAAGATACTTGTTTTTGTATGGCTTTTTCACCACCACCAAGTGCAATCTTTTCACGTCGTTTAATAAGGTCGACGGTTTTTCTTTTTAATGACATATAGGCTTATTGTTTGTTATTCAATTTTAATTAAAAATTTGAATGGCAAAATAACTCAAATTAAATTTGAAACTTGCAAAAAATTTAATGTTAAGTAATAACATGTTGTGTAAATGCATTTATTTTGAGAGCCTTAAGTTATCAACATAAAAAAGTTAAATAATAAATTAATTGTATCTTTCAGAATCAAGCACAAAATAATTTTAGGCACTCTAAACTTTAGTTCACTTTAAGTACTGATTATTTACTTTGTAATTACTTTGGAGCTATTTTGTAAAGAAATAACCCTATAAATGAAAAAATAATATTTGGTATCCATACAGCAAACAATGGATTTATACTGCCACCAATTGCAAAATTTGTTGAAAATTGCATAAATAAAATATAAGCAAAACTTAATGCAATGCCAATGCCTATATGTATTCCAATTCCTCCTTTAACTTTTCTGGTAGCTAATGTAACACCAATAAGGGTAAGAATAAATGTTGAAAATGGGTATGCAAGTCGTTGGTATTTGTATACCAAATATGTTTTAATATTTTCTGAACCTTGCATCATTTGTTTATCTATAAAATCGTTGAGTTCATTATAATTCATTGTTTCAATAATAGTTTCTCTTCTGGAAAATTCTGATGGATGTAAATTTATTATTGTATCTAATTGGTTTCCTTTAATTATAGTTTCTTCAATTCCGTCAATATTTCTGATTCTATAATTATAAATATTCCATTTGTTTGTAACAGTATCCCATTTTACATAATCGCAGGTTAATTTAGATTTTAGTTTACCGTTTTCAAATTTTTCAAGAGAAAATTTATAAGCCATCATAAAACTCACATTATAATTATCCATATACACAAATAATCCGGGTTCAATTTGTTTGTGAATATCTTTATCGAAATTATGGAATTTATTTCTAATATATTTATTTTCAAATTCTAGTCTTATTTCGTTTGCAGGGGGGATAATGTAGCTGCTTAAAAAGAATGAGAAAATTGCTAAAAATAATGCTGAAAGAAAATAGGGCCAAAGAAATCGTCTAAAACTAATACCATTGCTTAATATCGCAATTATTTCGGTATTGTAAGCCATTTTTGAAGTGAAAAAAATAACCGATATAAAAATGAATAATGAACTAAACAGATTTGTAAAGTATGGAATGAATGTTAAATAGTGTTCAAAAATTATTGCTTTTAAGGGAGCTTTTTTGTCTATAAAATCTTCAATGTGCTCTGATATATCAAAAACAATTGCAATACTTATTATTAGTATAATAGAAAAGAAAAAAGTACCTAAAAACTTTTTAATAATATATATGTCTAATTTTTTAAGCATTACTTAAGGGGACTCCTATTAATTCAATTTTTTCAAGAAACAAATATAATGAATAATATGCAACTTATATTTTTTTATAATAGCCGAAGCTATTTTTAAACAAAATATAAGGAAGTCAGATTGTTTATTATATTTATTCCCATTGGGTTTTCATAGTTTTCCAAATACTTCTTCAAATTTTATCACATTATACCGATAGTGTTTCAAAAATTCTCATTGTCTTTGAAAAACTATGAAAATCTTATTACAATTCAATTAATAGAAGTCCCCTTAAAGCCTGTTTGCTAAATTTTTAATTATACTGTTTTTCCAATCGGCAAAATTGTTATCAATAATATGTTTTCGGGCCTCTTTAACCAGCCAAAGATAAAAACCTAAATTATGTAAACTTGCAATTTGTGCACTTAATCTTTCTTTGGCAACAAATAAATGACGCAAATATGCTTTTGAATATTGTGTGTCAACATAAGTATAATTATCGGTATCGACAGGAGAAAAATCGTTTTTCCATTTTTCGTTTGTAATATTTATAATTCCTTGTTTTGTGAATAACATGCCGTTTCTTCCATTTCTTGTTGGCATAACACAATCAAACATATCAACACCAAGTGCAATTGCTTCTATGATATTTATTGGTGTTCCAACGCCCATAAGATAACGTGGTTTTTCTTTTGGTAGTATGTTGTTTGTAATTTCTATCATTTTATACATTTCGTCTGTTGGCTCGCCAACTGAAAGGCCTCCAATTGCATTACCATCGCAGTTTCTTGACGCAATATATTCTGCCGATTGTTTTCTTAAATCACTATATGTGCCACCTTGTACAATTGGGAACAGGCTTTGTTCATGATCATAAATTGGCTTTGTTGAGTCTAATTGTGTTATACATCTATCGAGCCAGTTGTGAGTAATGTGCATAGAGTTTTTTACATATTCATATTCTGCGGGGTAGGGTGGGCATTCATCGAAAGCCATAATAATATCTGCACCAATTATTCTTTGAGTATCAATTACATTTTCGGGTGTGAAGTTATGTTTTGAGCCATCGATATGTGATTGAAATATTACACCTTTTTCTGTAATTTTTCTGCTATTAGAAAGAGAAAAAACCTGATATCCGCCGCTATCTGTTAAAATTGGCTTGTTCCAGTTAATGAATTTATGTAAACCCCCTGCATTTTTTAAAATATCTGTTCCCGGTCTTAGATATAAATGGTAGGTATTGCCAAGAATTATTTGTGCTTTAATATCGTTTTCTAACTCGCGTTGATGTATCGATTTTACTGAGCCAATAGTACCTACGGGCATAAAAATGGGTGTTTCAATATTGCCGTGTGCTGTGCTTATTTTGCCTGCTCTTGCTTTTGAGTTGGTATCGGTATTTAATAATTTGAAATGCATAGATAAAATTTATGCTTCAAATGTACATGATTTTTTTTAATTTTAATTTAATACAACAAAAATGAAAAAAATCATGGTAAAGCGAAGCGGTTCCAAGTGTAAACATAAATTTTGTATTTTTTTAAACAAAATTTATGTTTTTACAGGAGAAAGATAGAACAAAAGTTTTTAATTTTTTAAAGTTCAAAAAATGTGAATGGATTTAAATAGTTTCGAAATCGTGATTTAGTGAAATGAGATTGAAAATTCAATTAGTAAGTGCGACAGTTTCCCTTTCAAAGATAAAAACTGTTGCATTATGGACAAAAAGAATTATACTCATATTAGTGTTGAACAAAGGATAAAAATAGAGGCTTTATTAAAAGCATATGACGTGCTTAACAAGCTAAGTATTGATGCTAAATTAGTCAACAAAAAGATAGGGGGGCGTACACTAGCCAAACAACATCTTGAATATTTTGGTGAAGGAGATTTGGACTTGTTTGACAGGGGTTACCCATATTTTGATTTATTCCATAACACACTTGCATCAGGTAGCCACTTTTGTGCAAGAGTTTCGGCATCCTCTTGGAGCGTAGCTAAAAAACTTTTAGAGGATGGTAAAAATGAGGTAATTGCTGATATAAAGCCAAGAGTGAAGTTACAAAGAAAATATCCAACATTTGATAAATGGCCACTTCCATCTGCTTGTTCGCCAAGATTTTCATCTTCTTGAATTTGTTGCTCAATTATTGATTTTATTTTTATTTCTATTGCATAGTTTGGGTTAAATGACCAAGAGTACTGTTTTATCCTTTACTCATTCTTACTTCGCACAATTCTTACAAATATCAATATCTTTTCTATTTGTTAATATTCTATTTCTAAAATTATTGTATTTAGAGTTTTCCCAAATTGCTTTAATATTTGTTTCGCTAATATCACCCAATTGATATTTTGCATCCTTATCAAAGCAACAAGGTACTACTTTCCCGTCCCAAGTAATTACTAAAGAGCTCCACATACGCCAACATGAATTTTTCAATTTAGTTTTTATAGAGTATGTTCCATCAGAATTCTTTTTGTAACGAGAATATTTTTCAATATCAGGTATTAACTCATTTCCATTTTCAAAATTATATACTTGTGCTGATTTAAACTCAAGTTTATCAACCCCAATTTGTTTTGCAAATTGTTTCATTTCACTAATTTGATTCTCGTTATATCTTGTTACTAAGAATTGTAAAACAATTAAGGGATTTTTTAGCTTTAGTTTTTTTCTCCATTTAACTAAATTCTTTGTTCCTTCAACAACTTTTTTAAAATCACCACCTTTTCTATATTTTAAATAAGTTTCCTCATCAACTCCATCAATGGAAATTATGATTTTATTTAAACCGCTTTCTAATATTTTTTTCACATTCTCATCATCAAGAAAATGAGCATTTGTAGATGTTGCAGTATAAATATTTAAAGCACTTGCATATTTTATCAATTCAAAAAAATCTTTATGAAGAAAAGGTTCACCTTGAAAATAAAGCAACAAATAAGATAAATATTTGTAATGTTCATCAATTATTTTTTTATAAAAAGAAACATCTATATTTCCTGCTGCTCTTGTTAAAGTTTGTTGTCCGCTTGGGCATTCAAGACATTGTAAATTACATGATGTTGTTGGTTCAACAGAAATACTAACAGGTTTTCCGTAATGTGTGCTTTTTCTTTTTAATATTGATATATAGTAGCTGTAGCGGAGTAAAAATAAATTATAGACTTTTAGAAGAGATAATTTGGAAAAGAATATAAGAAGATGTCTAAAAATCATTATTCATCTACATATTAATACTAAAATTTTTTATCAATTTTATATAAATTGCGTGTGCTTGAGTTTCTGCTTATCATTTCGCCAAGAAAACCCGCAACAAAAAGGAAAGTACCAAGTATCATCATGGTTAATGCTATATAAAAATACGGACTGTCAACCACTAAACTGGCATTAATTCCTTTTGCAACAAAATACAGTTTTTTACCTCCTAACCATGTAGCAGCAAGAAAACCAAGAAGAAACATCAATGTGCCAAAAGTGCCAAAAAAGTGCATTGGTCGGTTACCAAATCTCGACATAAACGAAATTGTCATTAAATCGAGAAAACCATTAATAAATCTTTCCAATCCGTATTTTGTTTTTCCGTATTTTCTTTTTTGGTGTATAACTACTTTTTCACCTATTTTATTAAATCCGGCTTCTTTGGCAAGTATTGGGATATAGCGGTGCATTTCGCCATAAACCTCAATGTTTTTTACAAGGTCTAATTTATATGCTTTTAATCCACAGTTAAAGTCGTGTAGTTTTATTTTTGATACTCTGCGCGCAGTCCAGTTAAAAAACTTACTTGGAAAAGTTTTCATAAACGGGTCGTATCTTTTTTTCTTCCATCCCGAAACAAGGTCAAAATCTTTTTCGGCAATCATTTTGTAAAGTTCGGGTATTTCGTCAGGGCTGTCTTGCAGATCGGCATCCATAGTAATAACAACATTGCCTTGTGCTGTATCAAATCCGCTAAATAATGCTGCCGATTTACCGTAATTTTTACGGAATTTTATTCCACGTATAAAATCATGATTATTGGAAAGTTTTTCTACAATTGACCAGGAACTGTCATTACTGCCATCATCAATTAAAATTACTTCGAAAGAAAAATTATTTTCTTTCATTACCTTTTCTATCCAGGTAACTAATTCTGGTAATGATTCCTCTTCATTATATAATGGTACAACAACAGAAATATTCATTTATCAATATTTAATTTTCTTTAGTTTCGGTTTCTACATTAGCCATTGCAGCATCAAATGGGTCAACTTTCTTTTTTAAAATTGCCGATGTTATCAGTGAAAGCAAAAATCCCATAAAAGCATATGAAGGAATTGTTGTAATTAACATCATAATAGGTGTTGTAAATTTTTTACTATACATCATTGCAATTTCTATTTGCTCATCGGGCATTCCCTGACTTATCATGCCATCTTCCATCATAATAAAAATTTTCTCTATCATATCAGGGTCAATATATTTCATCAATACAAATGTGTAAATAGCTGCAATAATTCCTGCAAAAATAGATATTAAGGTGCCGGAACCCAAGCCTCTTCCATAAGACAGATTACCTCCCTGAATTTTATCTCTAAGATTTTTTGTTCCAATAACTATACCTGCAATTATAATTACATAATTAATATATCCAAGACCTTTGTTTAAATTAAGGTTAAAAACATATAATATAACAGAGTAAATAATTATAACAAGCCCGGTCATTAAACCATAGTTAATAGAATTTTTCCAGATAGATGCTTTTTTATTTTCCATAATTGTAAATATTTAAACTTATAATGACAAAGATATTTGTTTTTTTATGAATATTGAAAATAAGTTTGCTAAGATTTAAAAAACATACTATTTTTGCAGGGGGTAAGTCTTATACGACCAGCTCCCACTGAACTCCCCCAGGACTGGAAGGTAGCAAGGGTAGGTGGTTGTAGCGGTGCGATATAAGTAGCTTACCCTTTTTTTGTTTCTATCATTAAATCATTTTAGCATTTAACATCTACCCGACAATTGTTAATAAATTATCATCAATTTTTCAATCATTTGATTTTATCCGCCTTATTTTTACAGTATATATTTATTTAAAACCGTAAACATGAAATTTTTTATTGATACAGCAAATTTGCAACAAATTAAGGAAGCACAAGACCTCGGTATTCTTGATGGTGTAACAACAAATCCATCGTTAATGGCAAAAGAAAACATTAAGGGAGACAAAAATATTAAGCAACATTATATTGATATTTGTAATATTGTTGACGGAGATGTTAGTGCAGAAGTAATATCTACCAATTTTGAAGGTATGATAAAAGAAGGCGAAGCACTTGCAGCATTACACCCACAAATTGTTGTAAAAGTGCCTATTTTAAAAGATGGGATTAAAGCAATAAAATATTTGAGCGGTAAAGGCATAAGAACTAATTGCACACTAATATTTTCGGCAGGACAAGCATTATTGGCAGCCAAAGCAGGCGCAACTTATGTTTCTCCGTTTATTGGGCGTTTAGACGATAACTCTACCGATGGTGTTGCATTAATTGCTCAGATAGTTGATATATATAATTATTACGGTTACGAAACTCAGGTTCTTGCAGCATCAATACGCCATACTATGCACATAATAAAATGTCTTGAAGCCGGCGCCGATGTAGCCACTTGCCCATTAAATGCAATACTTGGTTTACTAAATCATCCTTTAACCGATATTGGTATCAAGAAATTTTTATCCGATTACGAAAGAGTTTCGAAAGGCTAGAATTTGATATATTGTTTTTAAATTTTAAAAAGTATGCAAAGATATTTTTTCCTTTTGGAAAATTTGTAGTTTGAAATTGGAAATTTGTCTGCTAAGCCACTAGTTATTGACCTTGAAAAATGAAACAGCTTTACTTCAATACAACTTTCTCTACAACAACAGCTTTTTCTGTTGTTACTTTTATAAAATAGATACCTTTGCTGTAATAACTAAGATCTATTTCCATTTCATTGCCAGTATAAACTGTTTTTCCTTGTAAATTCAACACCTCTATTTTCTCTATGCCATCTGCCTGTACTGTTATTTTTCCTGTGGTTGGGTTTGGAAATAATTTAAATAATTTTTTATTATTAGTTAAACTATTAACATTTGAAACGACATTAATATGGTGAATTGCTGTATCAGGAACATGCATCGAATCAGACGACTGCATATAGTAATTTAAAAAATAATAAATTTTATACATGCCAGTAGATTCAATATATGGAGATAAATTAATTGTATCACAAATTATACCACCTGAAGGTAGTAATGAATGAGTATAATATGCATTAATGCTTAATATATATTCCAAAAAACCAGTACTTTTCTCAATAGTAATGCTATCCTTATCAGTCACAATATAAGAAAAAACATCAGTAACTACATAATATGTGCTGTCAACTAATCTTGGATTTGGATAAATATAATCGTCAGAAATATATTGAGAGAATAAGGAATTAGTTATTACTAAAAAACCTATTATATACAGTATTTTTTTCATAATTGTATTTTTTTATAAGACACTTAATTTTATTAAATAGTTGCCTAAGGTAATAAAAATTTATATTATAATTTTGAAAAAGGTTTAGTAATGACCTTATCCTTATATATAATACGACAATAGTACATTCCCGACGATAAATCTCTTATGTCAATAGAAACAGATGATGAATTGCCATTATAATTTATTTTATGTTTTCCTGTAATATCAAATATATCAATTATATATTTTTGTTTATCAAATTCAAATATAATAATTTACATCCAATTTTTACTGTTTTGTATGAATTATTCGGGTTAATGAATATACAAATAGATTAATTAGACAATATATTCCTAAGAAAACAGATTTTAAAGATATTAACAATTTACATATCAATGAAATAACAATGAAGCTGAATAGAAGACCTAGAAAAAAACTTAATTATAATACTCCTGAAAAAGTATTTTTAACTAAATTTGATAATAATGTCGCACTTGCATCTTGAATTTTCGGACTCATTAATAATTTCAATATAGTATTAATTGTCAAATCTAAAACAATAATTTGCTTTTATCTAAATATTATTCTATTTTTGTAAATAAAATATTTCGGAATTATAAAGTAATTGGGCTAACCCCATTTACAGTAGTAAAGATACAAAAATAGAATATACCGTACAAATTATTTTGAAAGAAAAAAGACTTGTAAATTTAGATAGCAATTTTGCTTCATTTATTACAATCCCTTTGAAGAATACTAATCCTTGCATCCCTTTCTTAAATTAACTTCCATGTTTTTAGGCAAGTCAATATAAGCACCTGTTATTAAATCAACAGTACATCCAGCTACACCGCCAAGTAATAAGTTACCGCACCACCAAACCTTATTTACACCAATTACACGATTATATTTCGCAATTTTTGTTTTTGTCTTTACTTCTCCATATTTTGTTATTTCTGTACCTCTACGATACACTTTTTTACTATAAATAATAGTATCACAATAATCTGTTTTTTCAAGTAAAAGTATTGATGCTTTCTTATTAATTTTAACCGATAACGGTGTTTTGCCAATTGCTACTGGTTGTTGATTGCCATTGACAATATAAACCGTTGCATCATCAGGATTAGAATTAATAGTTACTTGTTGTTTTGTGCCAGTAATAATTGTAGCACAACTTGACAACATTGCAATAACACCAAATATTACAATAAGTAAACTTAATTTTTTCATTATAAATAATTTTTATTTGCCTCAGTTCCAAAAGCAGTTAAAATTTATAAATAAAAAAAGCGTGGAACTATAACTTATCTGTTTTAGAGGTTCTGACAAACCCTGTACGCAAATAAGTTAAGCCCACGCCACAACGTGAGCGTTATCCTTATTATCCTTGCGTACATTAAAAATTGTCAGATTTCCAAA
>Ga0307990_1000833_pt1 | contig 26679 bp, 27 predicted proteins | sample EllFjometagen129_FD_203168 | JGI IMG/M metagenome (GOLD analysis project Ga0307990, IMG submission 203168) | Marine microbial communities from Ellis Fjord, Antarctic Ocean - #129 | ecosystem: Environmental > Aquatic > Marine > Unclassified | place: Southern Ocean | collected 2014-10-08
TAAAGAGCTGATCCCCATCAACTTTGATTTCATAGCGATCTAATGGGCGGGGGGGGGGACCGGAAATTACCCCGCCATCTATATCGAAATAGGCAGCATGACAGGGACAAAAAAATTCACTAATTTCTTCATCCCAGTTCACACGGCAGCTGAGATGGGTACAGACATCCGAAAAAACAATCGGATCCTGGCCTTCCTTCCTTAAAACAAAAGCACCATAACTATGGTTGCTTCTTTCCCATCCATTGACCTTAGTGATGGTGAAATTAAATAACGTGGGAATATCAAATGGGAAATTATCCACAGAACCCAGTGAGATCCAATCATCACTGGTGATTTTACCCAGAGCAGGAGATATGAAATATTGGATCACGGGCAGCCCAACAATGGCAGCCATCATCGACCCCAGAGAAGCGGTGACGATCTTGACAAAATTTCGTCGATCCATTACGGGTGAGCGATATTTTGAGGGCATAAATCACTCCAGATATGATTTTGGTCAATAAAATTATGATGGCAGAATCGATAATTTGGAAATTATTTCATCATTATAGACCAAAACACCTTTCAGGGCTGATGATATCTTGGACTAACAAACTGTGAGATATGTCACTTTCTGAATTTGGCTATTAAATGACATAATAAAGGGATAGTATTAGATATTGGTCAGTTTTACAATTAATCTGATAAACCCGGATTGATGTTCTAAGGAGGAAACCATGGCGTTAAGCCGCAAGGTGGGTTTGTACGCAGGCGCAAAATACAAAGGTGGGGGACCGATGTTAGCCTGGGTTCTTCATCGAATCACCGGATTGGGCATCATAATTTTTGTCACACTGCACGTGCTGGCTTCATTTCTCACGCAGCAGATGGGCAGCGATCTGGGAATCTTCATCAATACCATTTACGAATCGATCTACTTCCAGTTATTTATTGTCTTCTGTGCCATATTCCATGGAGTGAATGGATTCAGGATCATTTTGTTGGATATCTGGCCGCGATTGATCCGCTACCAGAAAGAATCCACCTGGCTGGAATGGTTTGTGATTCTGCCCCTCTATATCCTGACAGCCTTTATTATGATCCGGCGTATCCTGGCGGGTTAATCAGTCACGGAGGTACTAATGCGATCGAGAGTTATGCCAAAACCCAGCTGGAATCTGGAATACCTGATGTGGATCTTTACCCGCATATCAGGTCTAACTCTAATTCTGCTGGCTGTTCTGGGTATTGGCCTTGGTTTAATTATGGGCGCCAGAACACAACTGGACCTGGGAACGCTGATGCGCTGGGCCTTTTTCCCCAACTCCAATCATGTATTGGACAGTGAGATCCCGGATTTATATCTTTGGGCGAATGGTTTTTGGCAGATCATCCAAATCTTGGCAGTAGCTTTTGCAGCCACCCATGGGTTTAATGGTCTGCGGGTGGTTGTGGAGGACTACTCCCATCCAGGATTCTGGCAAGCTGCCCTGCGGTTCCTTGTATTTCTATTGTGGATCTTTTCAAGCCTGGTAGGCATTTACGTTATTCTCGGCTCCTGAGAGAGCTGCGTGGAGACCAAATATGCAAAAACATCAATATGAAGTCTTAGTAGTTGGCGCAGGTGGAGCAGGATTAACTGCAGCATTATATGCTTCAAAAAACGCCAGCACAGCTGTGATTAGCAAACTATATCCCACCCGATCACATACTGGTGCGGCTCAGGGGGGTATCGGAGCAGCGCTGGGTAATACTGAAGAGGATCACCCGGAATGGCATGCCTACGATACCGTGAAAGGCAGCGATTACCTGGGAGACCAGGATGCAATTGATTTTATGGCCGCGGAAGCAGTTGATGCGGTTTATGAACTTGAACATATGGGTTTGCCGTTCAGCCGAAACCCAGACGGCACTATTGCTCAGCGTCCATTTGGAGGACATACCAATAACAATACTGGAAAACCAGTCCGGAGGGCTTGCTATGCAGCTGACCGTACTGGTCACATGATCCTGCAAACCTTATACCAACAAAGCATAAAGAATAACGTTATATTCTTTGACGAATTTTATGTGCTGGATCTGTTAATTGTGGACGGTAGGACTGCTGGTGTGGTGGCTCTTGAGCTAGCCACCGGAGAGATGCATATTTTTCAGGCCAAGGCGGTCATTATTGCCACAGGCGGTCATGGCCGGGTTTGGGAGACTACATCAAACGCATATTCCTATACTGGCGATGGTGTGGCTCTAACTTTACGAAAAGGTATTCCCGCCGAGGATATGGAATTCTACCAATTCCATCCTACTGGGATATATCGAATGGGCATCTTGATCACAGAAGGAGTACGGGGTGAGGGCGGGGTTTTGATCAATGGGGAAGGGGACCGATTTATGGAAACTTACGCTCCTACTGTAAAGGACCTGGCATCCCGGGATGTGATCAGCCGGGCAATGTACCTTGAAATGAAGGCTGGACGGGGAGTAGACGGCAAAAATTATATGAACCTGGACGTCACCCCGGAAGTGGTTAATCATTTTTCTGTTATTGATGGTAGGACAAATCCTGATGGCTCACCCTATCGCGTAACTGCAGGTGATATCCTCAGTAAACTGCCGGATATCATTGATTTCTGTGAAACATATATCGGTGTGAACCCGATCGCTGAACCTATGCCGGTTCAGCCTACAGCCCATTACGCTATGGGTGGAATTCCAACGAATAAATATGGAGAAGTCGTTGTAGATGAAAAGAACACTGTTCTGCCGGGGCTCTATGCAGCCGGAGAGGTGGCCTGTGTTTCCGTACACGGCGCAAATCGCCTGGGAACCAACGCTTTGCTGGATTTGATCGTATTTGGAAAATATTCAGGATTAAAAGCAGCAGAATATGCTGCTGGCGAACCGTATACAGATTTACCTTCGGAGCCTGAAGCATTTGCGATGAAGCAGCTGAATGATTTGCGGAATAGCAATGGAAAAGAGAATATGGTGGATATTGCCGCTGAAATGAAATCGGTTATGGCTGATCATGTAGGTGTTTTCCGGGTCGAAGAAGGTATGAAAGAAGCTGTTGATAAAATGGCGGAAATTAAAGAACGATTTAAAGATATAAATGTGGATGATCAAGGGTTGAAGTACAACATGAACTTGATAGAGGCCTGGGAGCTTAGCAACTTAATTGATGTCGCCAATATCACAGCGGTCTCTGCCCTGGCTCGCAAGGAAAGCCGGGGAGCACACTCCCGGGATGACTATCCAGACCGGGATGATAAAAAATGGCTTAAACATACCTTAGCCTGGATGGAGAACGGTGGCATACGCTTGGCTTATAAACCCGTCACCATCACGGATTATCAACCCAAGGCTCGGTCTTACTAGGAGGGAATTCCATGCAGGTAACACTGAAGGTCTTCCGTTATAACCCGGAAGATGACAAGAAAAAACACTATGATACCTTTACACTGGATGCTGAACCCACAGATCGGGTTCTGGATTTGCTGGAAAGGATAAAAGGAAAAGAGGACGGCACGCTGGGATTCAGAAGGGCATGTGCTCACGGCGTTTGTGGGTCAGATGCCATCCGGATCAATGGAGTCAATCGCCTGGCTTGTAAAGTGCTGGTCCAGGATCTGAAATCCAAAACCATGCTCATCGAGCCAATTCTGGGTTTACCGATCGAGAAAGATTTGATCGTGGATATGGAGCCTTTTTTTGACCATTACCGTTCCGTGATGCCCTATTTCGTAAATGATGATCCGCCGCCAAAAAAGGAGCGGCTTCAAAGTCCTGAAGAACGGGAGCGTTTTGATGACACGACTAAATGCATCCTGTGCGGTGCTTGCTCAACAAGCTGCCCTTCCTTCTGGGTCAATGGCAAATATGTTGGTCCGGCGGCTATTGTCAATGCTCACCGATTTATTTTCGACAGCAGAGATCAAGCCGCAATGGAAAGGTTGGAGATCCTAAACGATCAGTTTGGAGTTTATCGCTGCCACACAATTTTCAACTGTACAGATGCCTGCCCGCGTGATATCCAGATCACCCAAGCCATCGGGGAAGTGAAAAAGGCTATTATGAAAGGTAGCGTGGATTAAGGATTGTTGTATTAAATATCAGGATATGGTTTCCTCGAAGGAAGCCATATCCTTTTTATTTTAAAGTGAAAACCCCGCCTGCTACAGCAAGCGGGGAGTGCAAGGAGAAGCGCTTTATAAAGCCAAGTTTTTAGTTATATCCGCGGCCAAAAGGTAGTAATGCCAGTGGGATCAATTTGAAATGTTGCTTGGCAAATGGCAAGCCTACGATAGTGATGGCCAGGATGATCCCGTGCACCAGGTGTGCTACTGCTATTTCCCATCCAAAAAGGATGATCCAGATCATGTTAAAGAGGATATTGCCTACGCTATTGGCGTTTTCATAATCCCGGACTTCCCTGCCAAAGGGGGCGAATGTGGCAATACCGATTTTTATGGCCTGGACGCCGAAAGGGATACCCACAATGGTAGCGCAGAGTACAATTCCACCGATAATGTAGCCTAATCCAGCTAACAATCCACCAAAGATCAACCAAATAATATTTCCTAAAATTGACATTCTTTTACTCCTGTTTTCTTGACATTATATACGGTTTTTAGGAGAGTAAGTTGCACTTTTAGGTTAAGTAGGAAATTGAAAAGAGTAATTTGATTGAATATCAGTTTTCGGAAATTTATGATGGATGTTAATTGAAGATGGCAGCTTTTATGTTTATTTCTCTGAATATGTTCAGTATGACCAACCAGGGTCTTGATCCCAGATACTTATATCGTCCAGGTAGAGAGTAATTTCATTCATTTTGTTTCCATTAGCAGTAATGCCTACTTCCAAGCGGTCATAGATAGCATCCGCTGTCGGTAGAGTGATGCCAGCAGCGTCGAGAACCAAGTAATTATCCTGCCAGACGCGAATAACCCCGTTTTGTTCCGGGGACAAGTACAAGTAAACCCGCAGTCTCACCCAGATGTTTTTCGGAAATGTGGTTTCTTCCCCGCTGCTCTGAAGAAAATCTTCACCGCGGTACCATTTGCCTAGATCAGATTTCAACCAGCCTCCGTTTGGCCCATAAAAATACAATCTGCGTCCTGGTGATTGGCACTGAAGCAGGAAACAGGTTTTTGTAGCTTCCAGATCCCATAGGAAAAGGTTTGTTGTATCCCAGGAGCCTGAGAGGTAAACCCACATTTCTGACCAGACTTCATCGCCGTTCAATAATCCCAGTTCGCCAACGTAAATATCGGCTTTGGAAGCCTGCGATCCATTGTACGGTTGGGCGATAAATTTTATTGCTGTTGAACCAGTATGGGCTTGTTCATCTGTGAGTGTGATGAGATTGGATTCGGGCTGCAGCTGAATGCCATGCCAGCGTGAGCCATCAGAAGAAAATAGATCCTCCAGAGCAGGAGTGTTTTTAAAATCTTCATGGAAAAAGGGAGAAGAAACCGCTGGGGCGCTTATTCGGCCTTCCCCGTTGTTGGGATCTGAAATCAGCGTTTGGGTCGGAAGTACGGTCGTTGAGGATGGACCAACTGATGAGCATGCTGAAGCAATGAGACTTACAAGGATAAGAAGGGAAACCAAATTTCGTTTTAACATATTTCCACCTATATAATCCCGACCAAGTCAATTTTCAACGCTGGGAGGATCAATGACCAGATTCCCCAGCTAAGCAGCGGTATGATCAGGAGAGCAAGACATAAAAAGAATACCTGGCGTTTTTTGGCTTTTGGATTGACTTTGATATTCTCATAAAACAGTAGGAAAGGACCTGCCAGGTATAGCCCATGCACAAGGAAGATAAATGGAGCTGAAAGAAATAAAAACAAGAACGCTTCAAGGTTTCCAGAGATACCCTGTAGGAAAAACCGGGGCAGCATAAATTCCTGTTCTATCAGCACCCCAAAAAGACCCCCAATCGTCAATACCTGGGCAAATGAAAAACTCCATCGACGGAAGAAGAAATATATCACCAACGCATACCCAATGTAATAACCGATGTAAAAAATGTAATGTTGGAGAATTGGGCCATTGTAATCTAGGACAGCGAATAACTCACCGAACCAGAGCAGAAGAAATGGAATTAAGAAGAGTCCAAACTTGGTGGAAAATATATGCATGGATCGGATCCGCTTTCTGAACACGACCCCATAAAACAAAGGGTAAGCCACAAAAAGGGCAGAGAAAAATCGCTCACCTAACACAAGGAAAAAGAATGCTAATCCGATATACACCAGAATGATCGCATTTAGCAGAACCGCTGAGCGATTTCTGTTCAGGGCTTTTAATGGATCCTTGAAAATCCAATAAAGAGTGGGGATGACTGCCAGGCTGAGCATTTCCAAGATCAGTAAACTGAGTTCTTCGGTATTCATAACATCACCTAAGCCGAAATGTGATCACGGTTTCTAAATGTATCTACCCAGGCCCAGATGAAAAAGCCGCCGCCTGCCAGCATTTGAATGGTGTAGATAGATTGAAAGCTCAGCCGCAGCAGGTTTTCTGGCAGTTGGATTAACGCGGCCAGTCCGTATACAAGGCTGGCAGCCAGAGGAATGACTAGTAAGGGTAAAGTTTGTGAAAACTGGATCTGTCCATCCAGGCTTTCCAAGACACAGGATCTGTCCCGTTTCTGTTTTTGGATTGAGAGGGGAATGAGCACCAGGATAATCAATACTGCCAATTTCAGAATACCAAGTGGGACAATGGGAAACACCTGGAAATAATAGATAAAGCCCATTACTGAAACCAATAAACCGATCTCCCATTTATTAAGGGAAAATTTACTTTGCCAGATTTTTCTTCCCAGTAGCCAATGGCCGAACATTAACATGCCCGTGAACACCAAAGCAAATAAGGCAAAATCCCGGACTGCCCAGGCGCCAGGCAACCAGAATTCTCCAGCCTTAACATAAGATTCGAATTCTTGAATACTTTCCGGAAGTCTATAATTGAGTGACCATATCCCCCAGAAAAATCCAAATAGTGTGGAGGCCAGGGTCAATTGCTTCCACTTCCCTTCAATAAGCCATTTGCGGATCAGATACCATCCAAATACCAGGCTTAGTAATCCGTGCCAGCCAACAAAATAGGCTGGCATCACAGGATCAAAGAGCCCAGCTTCGTACACTACTGGGGTAAGGATACCTTCTACGAGGAAACCAAATAACCCGCCTACCAGGACGACTCCCGAGAGGCGCTGGACCTGGAATAGATCAATAATCCAGATACAGGCCCCAACCGGGATAGCGTAAAAGAGCACCAGTTCAACAATAGCGTATCCTTGGATATGCCAGAAGGTTTTTTCTGAGAAAAAAACCATGATGGCCGACGATAGTAAAACGAAGAGGATTCTAGTTATTAGTTTTTTTAGTTTATTCATGATATTTAATGTAATTGTGACAATTCCTACTTGATAATTCCTACTGGTTGAGCATCGTAACCCGGGAAGATCTGAGCCTGGGCTTGATTATTGAGCCGCTTGGAAAGGATTTCACTCAATACATCACGATAATCAATCGTCACTGCCAGGTCACCGGGGCCAACCAGGTGTTCCTTATCCAGGCCTGGCCAACGGGTGATCACCTGACCTCCGGCAACAGCGCCGCCCAGGACGAACATCAATCCACCATGGCCATGGTCAGTACCCAGGCTGGCGTTCTCATAAACCCGGCGGCCGAATTCTGTCATCACTACCAGAGTTATACCGGCCATATGCTTTTCGAGGTCGCTGTGAAAAGCGGCTAAACCGGCACTAAGATCTTCCATCAACCTGGCCATTTGTCCATCTTGTACTCCCTGGGCGAAATGGGTATCCCAGCCGCCAAGATCAATGGCGGCAGTTTCCAGCCCAATCTCGGCTTTGATCAACATGGCGATCTGCAGCAAACCGCGTCCGAAATCACTTTCTGGATAAGTGCTTCCGGATGACCTGTAGTTTACTGCGTCCAGTTTTTCCAATGTTTTCATGATCTGCAGAGTTTCTTGTCCCATTACACGAAGATCATTTTCGCCGGCGTAAAGAACAGAGAGGGCGGATGCCAGAGCCTGGGCAGCTTTTGAATCACCCAAATGGAAATCTGCGATCGAGCGCAAAGAAGATGCTGGAATTGGACCATATAGGCTGCGGGGAATTTGCTCCCCCAATCCTATAGCGCGCAGGGGAGAAGGGTTATTTGTATTAATGCTGGCAAGGTGGCGTCCGATCCATCCTGTTGCGGGCCCACTTTCCTCACTGACACCCCGTTCCATTAGCTCCATCGCTTTAAAATGGGATCGGGATTCATCCGGGGCGCCGCAGGCCTGGATACAGGCCAACTGCCCCACCTGCCAGGCCTGCAGCAGCGGTCGGAGGGACGGGTGAAATCCAAAAAAACCATCCAGATCGATCGTGCGCCTGTCATCAGCTGCCCGGGGATCATCCGGCCGCGGAAGTCGCAAGCTGGGCCGCAGACGGTGGTATTCTTCAGCGGCGTGGGGAATAACCATATTTAGTCCGTCTGCGGCTCCGCGCAGGAAGACCACCACCAGGGTATCACCACGAGGCGCGGTGTTAAATGGGGCAAAGGAAAGACGTGTGGAGTGGGGCAGGGCTGCCGTGGCAGCCGCGGCGCCCGAAAATTCTTGATTTATCAACATGGTTATTTCCTTTTCAACTACCAACCTCTAAGATTTGCTTCGGTCCGGAAGATATCGAAACCTATTTTGTCTTCACCCGCTCCCAGGTAGGTCCTGATACCAAGTGTTCGTAGGAATTCTCCAAATCCCTGGTCATTCAATCCATAGTAGGATTCCAGTTTGCGAACCGAACTCTCTGGTAGATCTGATAACCAGGAATATGACATGAGCGTGAACTGGTCGTGATGTTCATCCCAGGCCTCGAACATATAGTGAATGAACTCAGCCTGCTTTTCTGGGCTGCTGTTATTCTCTGGGCTGGTGGGATAACCGATCTCTGTCATCAAAATTTCTTTATTGGGAAAGAGATCTGCCAGGGTTTGAAAATCTTTCAGAATAACGTCCGGATCTTTGACTGTGAAATCGCCGTTCAAAGGATAATAGGTTGTCATAACTACATCTGAATTTCGATATATGTCCTGGGCAATATCCATCATGGATCCGGTAAAACCGTCATAGGTCACTTTGGTGCTGACCGGAAGATCTGGCCAGAGATCTCTAGCGTATTCCGCTGCCGGTTCAAAAAAATCGCGGTATTCTTCCCAGGCAGCCAGATCGCTTCCTAATACTCCATCGATTTCATTTCCGATCGCCAGGTAGGTCAAATCAACATCAACCAGTTGTGTTTCGATGTAATCCAACAATCCTTTAAAACGGATCAGGATTTCCAGGTCAGAGAAAGATTTTCCGTCCAGATCATCAGGCAGCCGGATCTCAGTGGTATCGAGCACAGAGATAGTGAGGGAGATAGCAAAACCTTGAGAAGAATAGTACTGATTAGCAATAGCGAGCCAGTTTGGATCGGGGTTGTAAACTCCAGGTTTAATTTCTATATCGTCCCAATAAACAGACAGGCGGATCGACTCTGCACCCAGCTCCCGGGCCAGATCCATCGCACTGTCGTAATTCTCGTTTTCCGGGACATTTGCATCCAGTTCCAGGATCCGTTTGCCTTTTGGTAAGGCATTAATGGAGGTTAAACTGGATACCTGGGAATTTGGCTCGGATGTTGAGATTTTCTCTCCGGAGCCATCGCAAGCTACCACTCCCAGAATCAGCATAATCAGGGGAAGGATCAGCCATTTAGACTTCTGCATGCTGAGGTTCTCCTTTTTTAGGGAAGGTCATCCGTAGGGCTTTGATAAACATGACCAAGCTGAAAATGATCCCACAAAACCAGAAAACGAGCGATAGTGGTTCAAAGAACTGCCCGATTAGAATTTCCCCCGCTGTGGCTGCTAACGGGAAGATTCCGGCCAGAAGCAGCCATCGTTTAGGTGTCCAGCTGTCCAGTTCGTTTTCATCCAGTTCTGGAGCAGGTTTTTTCATACTTTGTGAGAATAAATAGATTGTGACACCGTACAGGATCCAGATCATTAGATGGCCGATAAAACCCGGATACCAATCCGGCCGGATCAGGATTCCCATTGCCAGGTACATGATCCCGGCCGGGATCAGCAGCCATTTAAACTGTTTTCGATTTGGGAGCAGAGCTGCCATGCTATAAACCTTATCTTTTGTGATCCGTTTCCAAAGCAATACCAGGGCGACCAGAACAGCAGTGGTAGATAACCCTGAAAGTAGCGATGCCCCCACATCCGGGGAATTGATACTTTGGAATAAGCCCCCGAAAGTCATAACTGCGGCTAAACCGCCCCAGCTGTTAAAGAATTTGCCAATCTTTCCCGGTAAACTGTGTCCAAGGCTGGTGGAGCCGGTGAGCAGTTTCTCGGCCACCAGAAGGGGAATGATAAATGAAAACCAGGCATGCCACCAGAAGACCAATACGATCGTTTCCACAGGTGCAAATCCAGCGATAATAACCGGATCACCCCAGGGAGGAGCCCAGAGCACTTTGGTCAAATAAGCTTCGTACAAACCAAAAAGCATACCGGCATAGACCAAACTCGAAAAACGGGGTTTATCTGCCCGGTAAACCAGGCTAGCCAGTATGATGATATGCAGTCCGTAGAGCGGCACTACAACCAGGATTCCCCAGGTATGAAAGAAGGGGAACATGTCTGATCCGGAAAAGACCTCTGCAAAGAATGTCGAAAAAGCTGCCAGGATGATCCAGAACAGCAACTGATGTTTTTTTGGGATGGTTATTTCTGTATTCATAAGATTCCTTTATTTGAAATTTAGCGCCATTGGAATGCGGGGGATGCGAGCATGCCTGCAATTACCACCTCTGCTGCCTGGCGGGGATTTTCACTGAGTGTTTCTTCCAGGGAAGAGAGAAGTTCTATTTCCATGCCAGGTTGTAAACTCCCACCGAGAAGGTTATTGGCAACCCGATCCACAAATAAGCTCGCATCCCCTGCTTGGATATTAACCAAATAAGATTCTAGATTAAATTTAGTTCCCTTAATTTGATTCTGAACAAGGTCGAGGGCAAAACGCCAGCGTGGAAGCAGGTTCCCCTGCCAGGAAGCTGCGGTATCGGGATAGCCGTCCGGGGTGGGCCAGTCATAGAGTGGTTGCCCCATCCTTGTTAGATAACGCTGGATGGCTTTTCCGCCATTGGTGTCGGTCCCTGAACTCCGTAAAGCTGAGACCATGTAATTCACTGGGCGTTTGTATTTCAAGGGATAGTTATCTGTTTGAATCAGAGGTAAACCATCCAGTAAAATGACCCGCAGTACGGCTTTGATATCCCCGCGGTTATCCAGGAAACTTTGGCTGGCTTTTTGAATAATTTCATGCGGTGGATCATCGGACAGAAAACGTCGAGCCAATTTAGTGCAAATTGTTTCAGCAGTTGCCGGGCTTTTTGCAAGGTTGTCCAGGACTTGATCAATTTCGCCCTTTCCAGTGGGCTGAATAGTCTGACTCAGCACTGTTTTAACTCCTGGAGAGTGTGCTTCCTGGTCGAATTTCAACTCACCACGCCAAAAATGTTCTTTGATCCGCCAACCGGTCAGGCAGCGAGCCAGCTCCATCACATCTTCCTGGCTGTAGCCACCTGTTACGCCCAGGGAATGCAGTTCCAAAAGCTCCCGGGCGTAGTTTTCATTGGGCGCGTCTTTGTGATTTTCCTGGTTGTCCAGGTAAACCAGCATAGCCGGGGAATGGGCTGACGCGCCCAACAACTCCCGGAAGTTTCCTAATGCATGTTTCCGGATCACCTCACGATCATCAACGACTTTTAGGAACCAGCAGTCACCTTTTTGAACCGAGATATTAAAGTGATCAGTCCAGAATTCTACAAGTACCTCTTCCAGCTGTCTATTGCTATACACTTGGCGCAGCGTGGTAGCTTGCCGAAAATCATCAAGCACTAGTGCGGGATCATAGTTGTCAAAGATCTTATCGCCCCGGTTGCGTAGAGCATCGGCGTCCATCTGAAGCACCTCTATGCGGTTCAGTAGCAAATTGGTTTTATGATCTGCAATGCCTTTAGGGCTGAGCTGCTCTTCCAGATAATTTTCCAGGCCAATCTCTGTCATGCGCTGGCGATCTTCAGGCCGGGGGCCGAAGCTGATACGGTTCAACGCTCGCCACGCCGGAGTGGATATTTGGAGAGGGTCAGGGAAACCTGAAGATTTTGTGGGAATGTAACTTGCCAGGGGGGAACAGCCAGCAGCGACTCCAGCCCCGGCACTTAGAATACCCAGCACCTTGAGGAATTCTCGGCGGGAGAAATCCATTATTTCGTGACCTTCTCTTTGGATTCTTTTTTGTCTCTCTTCTTGAAGATGGCGTATACTGCTCCACCCAGGGCTACAAGGGTTCCGATTGGTATGATCAGCAGCCAGCCGATAATGGGAAACACTGAGGCAAATTCCAGGATCGCTGCACCGCGCATAAACGCGCCTAGAGATTGAAAATTACCATCATTTTTCCAATTCAAACGCAAGCCTAGCTCAGCTGCAATTCCAGCTGCGCCAATGCTGGCCGCACCCAGTATAACTACAAGCCAGATCCAGCCCAGAACCTGTGTGAATTGGGAAGGTAAGGCGAAAAGGACGGCGGCAGGAATTGCCGCAATACCGCCTGCCAGCAGACCGACACCAAAACTCTTTTTCGGTTTTTCCGAGATTCGGATCCGAACTTTTTCAACTCGTTCCGGGAAAAGCAGCCACCAGGTTGTTAATAAGGCTGGATAAGAGATCCCGACCAGGATCAAACTGCCAAAGATCGCGTACATATCTGCCATTGTTATTCTCCTTTGCATGAAGTTATCCGGAAGGTATTTTCTCCGGAATGATTGTCTTCTATTCTGTATTACAAGGATAAATAGAAAAAAGTTGCACCGGGAATAAATGGTTTAACAATGTGATTTGGAAATAGAATTTCAGCGAAATAAACCTTGCTGAAGTAAAAAATATTCAGGATCCTTCATTTGATATTGAACATATTTGAATTAGGAATAATTACAATCCTGACTTGATAGGAATGACCACTTTAGTAAGAATTACTGCATTTGATAGTTCAGTTAAATTATCAATGCTTCATTGATTATCGGAAAAATGTTTACCGGAAGAAATTTTTTCTCTATAGGATTTTTGAAATTCCGATTTATCTAGATATGAAAAGTTGAGGAATCACTGGTGAAGTTTTTCGGACACTCCTGAACGGGCCCAAAGGTATGTTCGCTGATTGAAAGTTGAATAAATAATATTATTTTGGAGGTTTATTGTGCAAAAAATGATTGGAAAAATGGCAAAGATGTATCCGTTGATGATCGCCATGGGTTTTATGATCGTTATCATCGCTTTTGGTATTGGATATGCCAATTCTCAAAACGCCGCGGCCTATTTCTCCATACCTAAATTAGAGCGCGAGACCACGATGATGGTTCAACGGGCAGCGATTGAAAGTGTGGGTCTCTGGATGCCGACGTTTAAATTCTTAGGTATCGGTTTGATCCTGGGGGGTATTGTGATGGCCCTGCGGATCATTATTGATCGATTAAAAGGCGCCGGAGAAGAAGTGCTCTCTAACTTGCCAGCTGAGAAGCGGCTAAAATTGCCGGATCCACCTCGTTACGCCACTATGATGCCCATGGTGATAATGCTAGGCGAGATGATCTTCATCGCAGCATTAGGAATTGGGATCTGGTTGTCCGGAATTGCCCGTATGGTCTTCTCAAATCCACTGCCAGTGATTGACGCAGCTGGTTCCGGATCTGCCCTCCTTAATGGCATTCAGACCATCCATGCTGTTGAGGGCTGGTTAGTCCCTCTTAAATTCTTTGGAATCGCCACGGAATTTCTGGCTATAACAATGGGATTGGCAACAATTATCTTTATTCTCGGTTCTCAGACGAATATGCTGGGACGAATACTTAATCCCGAAAAAAACTAAAGGAGAATTAGAAATGAACCCTATTACACCCCCTGCATCTCCCTGGCAGTTGAAGGTGTTTCCCTTATTCACCATTCTGGGTTGGTTATTCATCAGCACAGCTTTAATCGTTGGTTTATTTGTTCTGACCCCTACCACAGTCGATTACCTAAGTGGAAATGCCAAAGCGGTTCGTGATGCCGCTCAATTTGGCACTCCCCTGCTGGCCCAATTAACAACAATCACCGCAATCCCTCGCTGGCTTGAACCGCTGGCTTTCCTAGGTGTAGCTTCCTTCATGGTTGGCATCGCTTTGGAGTTCTCCAGCATCCCGGCAATTCTGCAAAATCGTGGTGAAGTCATGAAAGTCTGTTTCCCGCTTTTGCGTGAAAATGGAGGAAATAATGAAAGTTAATAAAACACCCTTTCCTTTTAGTATGGTAGAAAAAATGATGCCTAGTTTTGGCCGCATCGCAGTAATGGGCTGGATGATCGTCTTGATCGCTGTCCTTGTTGGTATCTTTGTCCTCGGCCCGGCGCAGACCACATTCTTCTCTGATGGCAAGGCTGTCCGCGAAGGAGCTGCCGCCGGCAGTGCCTTTGTACAGGCCAATGTCAGTCGCCATGTCGTTGAAGCCTGGGTACCGCAGTTCAAGTTCTTCGGTCTTGGCTTGGGCCTGATGGCTATCGTGATGGCCCTCGGTATGATTGCCCGAAAATTACGTGAGATGGGCATGGTGATCACTAATCATATGCCGGCTGATCTCCGGGCAGCTGTACCAGCACCACCCAAAACAGTAAGGATCTTCCAGCTCAGCACCTTGATGGGTGTGATGATCCTGATGGTTGTATTGGCCATTGGTATTGTCCTGGCGACTGGTGTAGTTCCATCTTACTGGAACCATTCCATCGCTGCAGAACTGAATTCAGCTGTAGTTGGTTCCGCTCTGCTCACTCAATTAGGAGTGGTTAGCAGTTTTGCGAAGTGGCTCAACCCTCTGCGTTTGTTTGGAATGGCCTTTCTATTTACTGGCATAACCCTGGCCCTTACTGTAATTATTGGAACCCTGCGTCTGCAGGCAGGTCTGTTAGTGAAATTTTATAAACAGGCTAGAGGTCAAGGCTAAGTCTTAAATTGAGGGAAATATGCCACTTTTTAGCAGGTTTCCCTCAATCAAATTATCAATTCGATATTTTGTGGAAATATTGGAAAATGCTTTTCAGTTGATAATCTTTCTTATAATGTGTCCCTTTAGAAGATAATGAGTGTTATTACTAATAATCCTCACCGTACACATGACACTATGAAAAGCTTTTTTAACGGATGTTCTATTGTGCCCGGGAAGAAACACTGATCCGTGATTTAGTGTATAGTGGGAATAGGCAGATTTTAATTATTCGGGTTTTCTTGATGGAAAAGGAATTATTAAATGACTGATCGAAAAATGATTATTACTAGTTTGGCGAAATACCAGGATGCGGTAGATACTGCGCTGGTAGAGATGGAATCCGATGAGATTATGACTCGCATTTGGGCAAAAGATCACACGGTCTGGAAACCGGAACCGACAGAGATTGTCAATCGCCTCGGCTGGCTCCATATCCCTGAGACGATGATCAATGCAAAAACCCGCATGGAAAAATTGGCAGAAGATCTATTCAGTGAGGGTTATACGCATGCCCTGTTATTGGGTATGGGAGGCTCCAGTCTGGCGCCAGAGGTTTTTCGGAATACATTTGGAGTCGGTCAAAATAATTTAGAATTGTCTGTTTTGGATAACACTGACCCTGATTCGATCAGGGCATTATCTGAACACCTCGATTTACCCAAAACCCTGTTTATAGTTGCCACCAAATCAGGCGGTACAACAGAAACTTTATCGTTTTTCAAATATTTTTACAATCAGGTAACACAAGCTGTTGGGGTAGATAAAGCTGGGGATCATTTTGTAGCAATTACTGACCCCGGAAGCAAACTTGAGTCTATTGCGAAATCCTATAATTTCCGGACAACTTTTCTCAACGATCCTAATATCGGTGGGCGCTACTCAGCCCTTTCCTATTTTGGATTGGTACCAGCTGCATTGCTGGGTGTAGATTTAGAGGTTCTTCTCAATCGAGCGCAGACAGCCCAATGTAATAGCGAAAGCTGCAACAGTGTAGTGACTGGAAATAATATTGGGGCTCAGCTCGGCGTTATTATGGGCGAATTGGCAAAGGGGGGAAATGAATATTCAAAGAAGGATAAATTGACTCTTGTCATTTCTCCTGAGATTAGCAGCTTTGGCGATTGGGTAGAACAGCTCATCGCGGAGTCTACGGGTAAGGAAGGTATGGGTATTCTGCCCGTTGTAGGCGAGCCTCTAGGTAGCCCTGATGTTTATGGGAATGATCGGTATTTTGTTTATTTGCGTTTGGCAGATGATGATACTTATGATGCTGGGATCCAGGAACTTATGGATGCAGGATATCCGGTTGTGAGAATAGATCTTGATGATAAATATGATCTAGGGGCCCAATTTTTTCTTTGGGAAATGGCGACGGTCGTAGCTGGATATCGTTTACAGATCAACCCTTTTGACCAACCCAATGTTGAATCTGCCAAAATCCTCGCCCGCAGAATGGTGGACGAATTTATAGAAAAGGGAGAACTTCCCTTTGGAGAATTTGCACCCATTTCTGCGGATACGCTGGATTCGTTTCTTGATGATTCGGTGTCACCGGGGAGTTACATTGCCCTGCAAGCTTATCTTCATCCCACCCCCGAAGTTAAATCTGCCTTGAGGAATCTCCGGTTGAAATTAAGAAATCATTATAAGGTAGCAACCACTTTGGGATTCGGACCGAGATTTTTACATTCCACCGGGCAAATGCACAAAGGTGATAGTGGAAAAGGGATTTTTGTTCAATTTACATCGAGCACCAGCCATGATATTCCGATCCCCGATAAAGCAGGTGAGGATGAATCTGCAATGGGTTTTGGTGTGTTAAAAGCATCCCAGGCCCTGGGTGATGCGCAGGCTTTACTCGATGCAGGCCGGCAGCTGATTCGATTTGATCTGGGGACAGACATAATCGAGAATTTACAAAGCTTGAGTGAATGATATGATCCGAGCGATGATTTTTGATCTGGATGGCACCCTGGTACAGACTGAACGTTTAAAGGCTTTGTCGTATGCCCAGGCAGTTGTGGAATTATGTCCCGCTGAAATAACCGAAAGTGAAGTGATCGAAGCTTTCAAGGAAGTAGTAGGCCTTTCCCGCCGGGAAGTAGCAAGTACATTAATGGAAAGGTTTGATCTAACGGGAAAAGCCCGGATGAGGATGACTGAGTTTGGCGTGCATGCTCCCTGGCAGGCATTTGTTCAAGTGCGGTTGAAGCTCTATGGACAAATGCTGGCAGATTCAAATGTTATCCAGTCCAATCAATGGCCTCACACTATGGCTTTGCTTCAAGAGGCACAAAAAGCAAATTGTAAGGTGGGACTTGCGACCATGTCCTATTGTCCCCAGGTTAGATATGTGCTGGATGTCCTCGAGTTAGATTCAGCTTTCGAGTTTGTTGCCAGTCGGGACGATGTGGAAAAAGGAAAGCCCGATCCAGAGATCTATCTTTTGGTCGCAAAAGAACTAGGAGTATCACCATCTGAATGTTTAGTGATAGAGGACTCTCCCACAGGAGTCAAAGCGGCTTTGAACGCGGGGATGAACGTTGTGGCAGTTAGCACTACTTTTACGAAGAAACGTTTACACGAGACTGGTTTGATTCCAGGCTCTCACATCGTTGATGACCCCGAAAAATTACCAGATGTTGTAGCTCATATGATTGAGCATATTAATAACGGGGATTGAACTGCAGATATTCTTGATCTCTCGAAGGATTAAATTTACGAAGTTTACTAAATTATCACCGATGAGTATCACTAGGTAATAATCCAGACACTGAAAAATACAAACTAAAACCTGGTATGGACCAGGTTTATCCGCGTACCCATCTTTGCTCGAAGTGAGTTACTGCGGCTATATTAGTTATTTTGGGAAGGAAATATACTATGCTAGAACACAATCAGATTGCCCCTGACTTTTCTCTTCCAGATTTAGATGGGAATATGCAATCCCTTCAGGATTATCTATCTGATGGGCAAAATGTCCTGTTGGTTTTTTTGCGACATCTTGGTTGACTGCCATGTAGAGAGCATGTGGCACAGTTGTGTCAAGAAATTGATAAGCTGCAGGACCTGAACACCAAGGTAATCATTATTTCCTTTGGAACTTTTCCATCAGTGCAAGCTTGGTTGAAGGAAACCTGTACCTCGTTCCAGGTATTATTGGACCCCGAGCGTGAGGTATATCGAGCGTATGGATTAGAGCGCTCTTTTTTCCGTAGTTGGGGGCTGAAAACTATAATGAGATATGTACGTCTTTTGGTTGCAGGGCGTAAATGGCGTGGTATTCAAGGTGATTCTACGCAATTGGGTGGTGACTTTATCATAGACAAATATGGTCTCATCCAATTAGTTTATTGCAGTCATGATCCTACAGATAGGCCAGCTGTGGATGAGATGATGAAGTTATTGAAGGGGTTAGAGTAATATACTTGATTTTGGAGAAAAAACAGGATAAATCGTTTACTTTTGAACACTAATGACTTACTTAAAATGGTTGTCAATTATTGTCAACAATAAAGGCTGCTCCTGGTTTGGAGCAGCCTTTATGAATCTAGAGATATTTAATTGTGCCTTTCTTCTTCGCTCTTCTTTTTCCTGTTCTGGAATACCGTGATCACCACGGCGCCAATACTGAGGCTTATCACATATGGGAAAAGCAAGAACCAGCCGACAAATGGGAGCAGGGAAGTAAGGATGAATACTGACCCAGCTTTAACATCCCGTTTAACTGGACTCATGTCCGGAAAAAGTCTATCTCCCAGGATTTGGACAAAGGCTGACAAACCGTATAGCAAGGCAATCAGGAAAACTGCGTAGATCGCAAATGCCGGGAAATACAGAATAGGACCGCCGCCACCCAGTGAAGCTAAACCAATGACAAAAATTGTTACCAGAACTGTATTAACCAATCCCAACCAGAATGAGCGTTTCCAATTATCTTCAAGCGTGGTTTGGATCATCTCGACCCGGTCTGGGAATAAAGCCCGGATGAATATGATGCTGGCAACAAGGGAGATCAAGCCTGAGATTGAAATCAAAATTGTGAATAACGTTTCCATGAGATCCTCCTATTACTTTCTGTTCTAGTTCTGTCTGCGGATGGGATTGGACCGCAGCAGAATATAGTTAACTAGTACGCCGATCCCACCAGCGGCCAGGATCAGGATCCAGGGAGAGAAATTGCTTATGGGAAGAATCGGAGTTGTGAAAAACGATTTGGTTGTATGTTCAATATTCAAACGGAGCACTGCCCACCAGACCAGCCAACTACTGGCCAATTGGGTCAGGAAGATATTAATCGCGGCTCGGATCTCCGTTTGGGTATCAATCAGAACCGGCAGCCAAGCAGCAGTCCGGAAGGCAGGGATCAGAAATCCAATCACTGTACCCGCGCCCAGTGCTTCCAGAACCAGGGTCCAGGTGATGCCCAGGGAAAGTTTTGTGTCATTCCGGAGTTGGGCCAGAATTGAGGTTGAAAGATCTTTTTTCAGCTCCAGGGCTGGTAGATTTTCTAGCCTGGCGAAGACACTTTCCAGGCGGGATAGTTTTTCCCGGCAGGCTGTGCACTGGTCCAAATGGCGTTCAACATTGTGGAGGGCGGACTGATCCAAATTACCATCCAGGTAAGTTTGCAAATCGTCGCCAGGTATGTGCTTAGCGTGTTTTTTCATATTCTTCCTCGAGCAGTTCTGCCAGTTTCTGGCGTCCCCGGTAAAGATGGCTGCGGACTGTATTTAGAGGCAGGTTCATGGCTTCTGCCATTTCCTGGTAGGTATATCCTTGGAAGTGGCGCAGTTCCAGGGCCATACGCTGGGTATCTGGTAGTGTCCAGATTGCTTGATAAAGAGCTTTGTGTTCCTGGTCGATCTCTAATGCTCCTTCTGGTCCATACTTGGGATCATCTTTGATCGTATCCCTTTCATCTTCCAGTGGCACTCTGTTTAATCGCACTCTTTTCAAATGGTTGTAGCACAAGTTTGCTGCCAATGTGCGCATCCAGGGACCGAAAGGTCTACTCAGATCATAGCGGGAAATCTGGTGATAAGCCCTCAGGAAAGCTTCCTGGGTCAGGTCCTCGGCCTCCTGGCGGTTTCCCAGAATCCGGCAGCAGACATTAAAAACCGAAGACTGGTAATCCTGGATGATCACACCATAAGCATCCAGATCACCTTTTTTCACCTTCTTGAATAGTACCCGCTCCCCGGAAACAGCCATGTCTATATTGTATTACAGCAAATAGACGTAGAAAGTTGCAGGTTTAAGGTAGGAAGTTTGAATGATGGGTGAGTAGCGTATAAATTGGTGTAAAGTAAGCATGAGAAAAGCCAAGGTTTTACTAGAGAAAAACCTGTCAACATTAAACCTGTAAACCCGCCAACTTTATTTGGTGTGCTTGTCCCTGGTGAATGGGAATGCTATAATTTCCCCATACTCCGGTAGCTCAATTGGATAGAGCGATGCTCTCCTAAAGCATAGGTTGTGGGTTCGACTCCCTCCCGGGGTACACCATAAAACCTCCGATCTCATTAAGACCTCGGAGGTTTTTTTATTTTTTACTCTCTGCTTATTATCTTCCTGACCTCGGAGGTCAGCGATTATGAATTATATGACGGATGGCCATCACTGGGTGATGCCAGATCATACGGGGACCGGCATAGCGCATGATTTCCTTGATCCGCTGGCGCATCTCGGGGCTGTAGCAGTGAACTGTGCAATTCTGGCAGGTGGGTTTTTCTACGCCGAAGGGACATTTGTCCAGTCGTTCTTCCGCATAGGACCAGATCCGGGAACACTCTTCACATAGTGGATCAGGCGTGTGATTTTGGCGGCAGTATAGGTGGAGCATCGCCTGTAATGTTTCTCTTTCTTGAGATAAATCGATCATTCAACCTCTAATAATTGATAAAAAGGACCTCTGAGGTCCTTTTTATCAATGACAAATCAAGATGGGTATATCAGCCTGTCTTAATAGCGCATCCAGGGTGCTTCCGAAGAGGGCTTCCATGATTGGCTGATAACCGTAACCGCCTACGATCAAGAAATCGCAGCCCCGGGATTCCTTTGTTTTAAGGATCACCTCAGCAGGTGATCCGATCTCGGAGTAAAATTTGGCCGTGATATTACGGGCTTTCAGATATTCTCGTGCTTTATCGATAGGATTGATCCTGGTAGCACTGTCTTCCGGAGCTGTAACCACGGTAAGCTCTATCGCCCATTTTTCTGCCAGATAGGCCGCTAAATAAAGCGCTTCAGTGGCTTTGGGACTGCCATCATAGGCCAATAGCCCATGTTTCATATCTGTCGCGGCGGGTACAGCCAGCAAGGGCCGGGGACAGCTTTGCACAAGGGATCGGATTCCGGATCTAAGCCTGGCGGTTAGATGGTCTCCAGGGGGATGTTCCAGGCTGAAGATCAACAGGTCGTTCCAAAGTGCCCGTTGAGTGAGAGTTTCAAGGACAGTTCCTTCCTCGATATATAGTTTTTCCTCAATACCCCTGCCAGCTACTCTCTTTGAATATCTATCTTTGATCTGCTGGAGAGACTGTTCTTTTGAACCTTGGTGAATGTGAAGGGCCGCGATTCTGCTTCCTTCGGTCTCTGCGATAGTGAGGGCCTGCTCAAGTGCTTTCCAACCACTTTCTTGACCGTTCAAGGCTACCAGGATAGCTGAGAAGATCCGGCCTTCCTTGCGGGGCATCAGATGGATCCGGCGCCAATCACCGATCTCCCCTTGGTGGCTCATTGATCGGGGGAAAATCTTCTTGCGAAATCTTTTCCAACGACGGATTAGACGATTGCCGTAGGCTGCTGCCAGGCTGTCCACTGCTTCGGCGGGCGCAATCTCCCATCCGTATTGCTGGCTGAGCTCTTGTTGGTATTGGGTCAGCCAAATATAAAGATCAGTAGGCGTGCGTTCTGGAAAATCCCGGAGCAGCCCGGATTGAGAAACTGTCTGTAAAACGGGTAGATATATTTCTTCAACCCAGGTTTCAGCCGCTTCAGGGAATGAGCAAGGAAAAAGACGTTCCTGATCTAGGTTGAGTTGATAGGAGCTTATTTGCTCTCTTAGCTGCTGGTATCCTCCGGGGAAACTTGTAGCAAATTCCAAGTCAGGCCGGAGTGTCTCCAGGCCAGTATCTTTTCTAAAGCGTACCTGCTGGTTCTTGATGATCAGGTCTTCGACATCATCCTCGGGAGTGAGGGGGACAGAACTCTCGATCTTGGTGACGTAAGCCGGGATATAGGTCATGCCTCGCTGGCGGGCGACTGAAACCCGGTGGTTGCCGTCCAATACAAAATAGGCCTGGTCGATCTGGAATACATTTATGGGCCGGATCGCTTGATCCATGACTTTTTTTGCTCGCTGCCATCGTCCCGGATCTACTGCTTCGCGGGGGAAGAATTTGCGGGTGAAGTCATTGGGGCGGCTGACACTACCAACGATTGTATCCAGCGGGATATCTACCAACCCTAACCTGGACGATTGTTCATAATGCAGCTGTTCTTCCACCTGCTGGAATTGAATTAAATGTTTGGCAGATCCTGTCAAAGTGGACCAAATATTTTCCAACGCACCGCGCCGCCGGGCGTCCCGGAAATCCTCCGCGGTGTTAGCCAAAGAGGGAAAATAGGGCTTTTCCTTTAGTGTGTAATGGCGCTGACCAGGACGGAGTAGTCCCTTGCGGTGGCCGTAGGTGTTGATAACCTTGGTTTCTCCCACAACAGTTTCTGTAATTTCATCATTAGTATAGACATGGATATGCCCATGAAAGAAATAAGTGGGTTTGAAGGTATTGATCAACCAGCGAAAAGCGTGATATCCACCATGGACATTCGATTCCTTGTCATGGATGCCCCTGGGGGGAGTGTGGGTCAGAACCACGTCGAGATAACGTCCGTAGATAATCTTGTTCCATAATAATCTGGGAATAATACTAATAACATTTCGCCACATTTCACTCTGGCTGTGTAAATATGGGCCATCTTTATAAGGCAGTGATCCTTCGAATCCGGCGAATATCAGATCGTTCAGCACAACAACCCGGTTATGTAGATCTATCCCTCCCCGGGGACCGTAAATCGGACCGCTTTTCCCATATTCGACTCGCGGATCGTGATTCCCCCGCACGTAGAGGACCGGGACCTCGTAGAGTTGGAATAATTTTTCAATATGGTAATAGGGAAGATCACCGCATGACAGGATCAGATCGACATCTTTGTATTTTTCGTACGTATCCCTCTCGAGCAGTTTGGAATTGATCCGGTCACTGACGGAGAGTACTTTTAGGGCGCGGCTGGGCATACTGTATGTTAAACCCTCAATATGAATTCTGACAAGATGTGCTGAATTTATTTCAGGAGTTTCTCCATCCGGATATCCTGCCACATTTTTCCACGACAGTATGTAAAATCGGCAATTCGGCCAATCTCCTGATATCCTAGCTTTTCGTATAATTTTATTGCTCGGATATTAAATTCAAAAACCCCCAGCTCAATCCGGGTATAATCTTGTTCTCTAATTTTTTTCTCCAGATGTATTATCGCCTGATTGCCGATACCTTTCCCGCGAGCTGATCCTTCGCCGATCACTAAACCGATCCAGGCAGTCCCAGTCTCTTTTTTGAAAAGGTGAGGGGGATCAGCTAGAAAATTCATTTCGCCGACCAGCAACCCATCCATGTAAATCAAATAGATGGAAAATTCCCTTAATTGTTTTTCTAAAGACTCAACAGTTACCGGGACAAATCCCTCCAATTCTTTTTGGTTTTGATTGGGCCGGATGAGGTGAGTAATTAGTGGGTCATTTGACCAGCTTTCCAGGGTGCTGGCGATTTCATTGTTCGGCGTGAGAAGTTTTCTGAAAGTGATATCCATATAGATTTCCGCTGGATGGAGATAATTTCAATAGGTATCCTAACACAATTGAAGGAAGGATTAGGAATTCAATTGTGAACGATGTCTTTATGCCATTCCTGATCTTCTGGCTTTCTAAGGATAATACTTTTTAGTGTGGATCGTAGAGTTTAAGTATAAAACGGGTTTCCAGAATTTCGGAAACCCGTTTTATATTCTTAATAGCAAATTGTTATAAAAGGTTTGTACTGGTCAAGATTTTGCAGGTACTGCTGTGACCTGACTGTTCTGGGGGGATTTCAAGAAGATCATTAATCCCGTTCCGAGAATGAGCATGCCTGCTGCCAAAATGTAGGCATATTCGTAGCTGCCAAAGTTATCCTTAATAATGCTGCCGAGTTGAGAAACCATAAAGCCGCCCAGTCCCCAGGCGGTATAGACGACACCATAATTCATTGCTAAATTCTTGGCGCCGTAATAGTCTTTCATCATTGCTGGGATCACAGCCAGGTTGGCGCCGTAATTTGCTCCAACAAGCGCTACAAATACCATCAACAGAGGTACATTTGTCAGCAAGCTTGATGTTTTAGTGAAGAATAAACCGCCAATCAAAAATGCTTGCATAACGAAAGCAATCAGCAGCGTGTTTCTGCGGCCGATCTTGTCTGACAGAATCCCGTATAATACCCGGCCTCCGCCATTACCCAGAGCCAGTGCTGAAACAGCTATGGCACTGAATGCAGGCAGTCCGATTTGGTCTTTGACGATCGAGGCCAGGTTTCCGATGATCATTAATCCTGCACCGCTGCCGAAAGCGAAGACGATCCAGATCACATAAAATTGCCAGGTGCGTGTGGTTTCTTTGATAGAAAAATCTTTGGTGGCGTTTTTTGAATCGGATTTTACTTTTTCGTCACCTTCGGGTATAAAATCATCTGGGGGGTTAGCCAGGAACTGAGCAGAACCTACCACAGCGATGAGCATACCAATGCCCAGGTAGAACATAGTTGTCTGTAGACCGTAAGACTCCATCAAAGATCGAGCCAGCGGGGCAACCCAAACACTACCCATACCAAAACCAGCCACAACAATGCCAGAGATCAAACCAGTTTTAGAAGAGGCAAACCATTTGAGAGCGGTTGGGCCGGCAGATGCATATACAAAACCTATTCCGGATCCCAACAAAACACCAAAGGCAAGTGTAAAGGCCCAGGGGGAGCTTGAAAAACTGGAAATGATCACACCCAAACCGGCCATTACCCCACCCGCACTGACGATCAGTCGCGGGCTATAGCGAACCAATAAGCGGGCTCCTACAAAAGTCATGATCGAAAACACAACAACGGCTACCGAATAAGGTAATGATTTCTGGGATTCTAACCAGCCCCATTCAGCGGGGATATTGGCCTTGAAGACACTCCAGGAATAAAGTACCCCCAAAGCCAGAAGAGCAGCGGTGCCAGCAATGGTTACAAGCCATCCCTTACTGCTGGAGGTTTTGGTTGCAGCATTGATGTTATTCATATTGTAATAATTCCTTTAGTAGTGAGAAATATTTGACCGAAGTCGTGATTGTAACACAGTTGTCAGACAACTGCCCCGGCTATTTTTTTGATATTTGGCATTATTTTGTTTTGGTTTAATGGAAGGTCTCTACAATCTGATCTTCTTGGTAGAAATGGATATAACCGTGAAAAAATAAGCCGGTTTGAAGACTCTGATCAGCCAGGGGAATGCATGGAATCCCCCGTGCACATTGCTGTCCCGATCATGAATCCCTAAAGGAGGGCTGTGTGCGATAAATACATCCAGGGCGCGTCCGTGAATTAATTGATTCCACAATAATCGGGGGATCAATCCCAGCACAAAACGCCACATCTCGAATTGGGAATAGAGGAAAGGTCCATCTTTATAGGGCAATGATCCTTCCAGCCCGGCGAATATCAAATTATTTAGCTCAACGACTCTGTTGTGGAGGTCGATTCCCCCCCCCGGGGACCTTATAGAGATCCGCTTTTGCAGTACTCGACCCGGGGGTCATGGTTGCCATGGACATATAGGACCGGGGCCTCGTAAAGCTGGAAGAGTTTTTCGATGTGGTAGTAGGGCAGGTCACCGCAGGACAGGATTAGATCGACATCTTTGAATTCTTTGTAGGTGTCTTTTTCAAGCAAACTGGAATCAATCCGGTCGCTGACCGAGAGAACCTTTAGGGCGCGGCTGAGTATACCTTATCTTAATCGCGTAGAGGCAGTTTTGGCAAGCGTAGAACTTGGAGACATCGGAAGTCTCTTTCTCAATTAACCCACGGGAATTTCGCACATTAACTGCGGAGGTCCTCCCAACCCGGATGTTAACTTATCTCTCTAGATATCTTTCTACAAAAGCCCGAGCGGTCTGTTCGTCTACGATCAACTCTGACATCATCTTCCCCTGAAGGGCGCCGTAAAGACCGCGGATTTTTGCTAGTCCTGAGACAACACAGATACCCCTCGCCTGTTGGAAAAGATCCAGATCGGGTCCGCTGCAGCGCTGGTTGATGGGGATGTCCACCCAGCTGCCGTCCTGCCTGAAAAAGACAGTGGCGATATCCCCGGCGATCTCCTGAGCCTTCAATTCCCGATAGTCAGCCAGTGCTAGGTACCCCCCGCTGTAAACATGGCTGGGTACCCCGGCGTCC
>Ga0307990_1000834_pt1 | contig 26675 bp, 22 predicted proteins | sample EllFjometagen129_FD_203168 | JGI IMG/M metagenome (GOLD analysis project Ga0307990, IMG submission 203168) | Marine microbial communities from Ellis Fjord, Antarctic Ocean - #129 | ecosystem: Environmental > Aquatic > Marine > Unclassified | place: Southern Ocean | collected 2014-10-08
ACACAGATTTGAACAGATACCGCAGAGGACGTAACGGAGCATGAATCGGCCCATCAACAATTCCATTTGGGGTATCCGGCCTGAATAAACACCATGGCGGCCGTTTAAGAAACGACGGCAGACATGGCGTATGTCGCGTCTCTTAAGCGATTACCGTACTGCATGCAGCAGGTGAGATTGTTCCTGCGATACCGTCAATGCTTGAAGCTGCGCTGGCCGGTATACACCATGGCAACGCCGGCTTCGTTACAGGCCTCGATGGACTGGTAATCATTGCCCGAGCCCCCCGGCTGAATCACGCTGGAGATGCTTTCCCGCAGGCCCACATCCACCCCGTCCCGGAACGGAAAAAAGGCATCACTGACCATTGCGGCATTGATAAGACCCCCTTTTTCCAATGCGACCCGGTCATCGATCTTTTTTGTTTTTTTCGCATCTTGAAGCTCGTTGTAGGCAATTTTGTGCTGCTCAAAACAATACCGGTCGCTCAGCTTGCGATAAGCCTTGTCACGGGCAATTTCAGCCACGCCCACCCGGTCCTGTTCCCCAGTGCCGATACCCACGGTGACCAGGTCCTTCACATAAATCACGGAGTTGGACGTGACCCCGGCCTCCACCATCCAGCCGAAGAGCAGGTCCTGATACTCTTTTTCCGTGGGCTGCCGGTCTATCCGGTAGGTTTGGCCCTGGTATTCGCACTGGGCCGGTTTTAAATCCGCCTTGTTTCGGGCCGCCGGAACAAAGGACCACTGGGCCACGATCCCGCCGTCGATAAGGCTTTTGAATTCCACGCAGCGCTGGCCGACAAACTGCTGCAAGCGTTGGATATTGTCGATGCGGATGACCCGCAGGTTTTTTTTGTGGGCAAAAATTTCCATGGCCCCTTCTTCGAAGTCGGGGGCCACCACCACCTCGGCGTACTGGTTGGAAATGGCCGCGGCCGTGTCTCTGTCCACCGATCGGTTCAACGCGATACACCCGCCAAAGGCCGCTATCCGGTCGGCCAGATTGGCCTTGATGTAGGCTTCGGTCAGGGTATCGGACTGGGCCACGCCACAGGGATTGTTGTGTTTGACGATGACGGCGGTGGGTTTATCGGTCAGATATCTGAGAATGTTTAACGCATTGTCCGCATCCGTCAGGTTGGTTTTACCCGGGTGCTTGCCCGACTGCAGCAGTTCTATGTCCGAAGCCAGGTATTGACCCGGCTGGATCATCGTAGTTTCTCCCAGCACCAGGTTGCCGTTGACCATGCGGTACAGGGCCGCCTCCTGGCCCGGATTTTCGCCGTACCGCAACCCTTTGTTAACATTATCGATGGTCCAGACCACCTTTTCGTAGGCAATGGTCTGGCGTTTGCCGTTGTCAATAAAGCTGATTTCCATCCGGGGCGGAAAATGATCGTCCATGATGGTTTTGTACATTTTTTTCAGATCTTCTGCCATTTTTTATCCCTTTGTTTGCATTTGATACTAATAATAAAGATAGGCTGAAGGTTGTTTAGACTGAAGGTTGAAGGTATTCTGTCTATTGGTGGGCACAGCCCACCCTACGATACCCTATTTAGCCTTCTACCTTCAACCTTCTACCTTTTGATAACATCCCTTTACCGCGTCATAATTTTCAGCGGCCAGAAAATCGGCAATGGTCCGGTCGTAAACGGCTGTGTGCTCAAAGGCCTTGCGGGCCAGATGGAACCGCAGATCCAGGGAGATCATGCCCTGATGGGCCGCTATGTCGGCGAGCACCCGGGCGTAATCGGAGGGGTCCACCACCGATGCCACGCGGATGAAATTTTTGGCCGAGGCCCGAATCATGCACGGTCCCCCGATGTCGATATTTCCCCGGGCCTGTTCAGTGGTGACCCCGGGTTTGGCAATGGTTTCTTTGAAAGGATACAGGTTGACGACAACCATGTCGATGGCAACGCTGTCCGTGCGTTTCAGATCCTGCTGGTGGGCGTCATTGTAAGTCTCGGTGAGCAATCCCAGGTAGATTCGAAAATCGAGGGTCTTGACCAGCCCCCCCTGGGTTTCCGGCTGGCCCGTATAATCGGACACCCTTGTCAGGCAGGTGTCTGCATTGGTACCGAGAATCTCCCGGAGCCGGACAAACGTACCGCCGGTGGAGAAAAATCTTATATCCGGGTTCAATTCGATCATTTCAGGGATAAATGCATCCAGGCCGCTTTTGTCTGAAACGCTGACCAGAACATGTCCGACTTTCACCTTGTCATCGATTTTTTCGACTATGTTTATGCCCATAAGCTTTGTCGGCGGCATTGGTTTGATCCGATGCCGCCGATGCCTCCTTTTTTTAAATATTAATGATGACGGTCTCGTAAAAAGTCCAACTCCTGCGTTGCGCTGCATTTGGCAATCATTCAACGTACTATAAGTACTTCTCATAATTGCAAAATTTGCACGTCTTGAATTTGAACTTTTTACAAAACCGTTTAAAACAGCAGAGCGTCTTTTCCCGGACGGTCAGCATCGCCCGGCATGCTCATCTAAAAAGCGCTGAAAAAAGATGTTCATGAAATCATGACGGCCGGCAGCCAGTCGACGGCCCTCATCGGTGAGCATCCGGCCTTTTATTTTGCTCAGCTTCAGCTTGAATTCACGGTATCCGGTATCTTCCCTTGAATAGGGCAGGGTGTCTTCCACCCGGATATCCGGATTATGCAGCCGGGCCCCCAGTTCGCCGGCGAACAGATAGGCCCGGGCCACGCCCACGGCACCGATGGCATCTATCTTGTCCGCATCAAAAAGCACTCTGGCTTCCAAGGTGTCGGGTTTTTCGTTACCCCGGAACCGATGGGACCGTATGCAGTGGATGATATTGATTTTCTGCTCATCTGTCAGTTCCAGGTCTTTGATCAGGGGCCGGGCCATCCGACCGCCCAGTCGGGCATGGCAGATGGTTCCATTGGACGAATCCTGTTTACACCGGCCGATATCATGCAGGTAAGCGGCAATTTTCAATACCTGCATGTCGGCCCCCTCCCTGGGACCGATTTGTCCGCACATGCGGACAACCCGAAGGGAATGCTCCCAGTCATGACTGCCGTGGGCATCTTTAAACAGGTTTTCGGCCATTTTTCTGATCTGCCTTACCGGAGATTCAAGGTCCGCGTTGTCCGGTTGCGAATTTTTTTTTGATGCTTCAAACAGGGGCATTTTTTTTACCTGCCGGGTTTCGCCGTGTCGTTAAATTGTTCCATTCGGCCGAAAACGCTCCATTCGAACGGGTATTGCCGGTCCGGCGAGTATGTCCACCCGTCTGGTCCCGGGCCGTAAAGAAAAATTGACCTGACGGCAATTAAATCGGGTGCATATTTTTTGATAAACTTTGGCAATAAATGCTTTGAAAAGTTCTGGATCGGATTTGTCCGGGGATTGGGCCATGGTTTTGTTTAACGACTCGTATTCCCCATACAGTCGTTCGATGGCTCCTGCATCGGCCATGGGGTCGGAAATGATCACCGCGGTATCCAGTTTTATTGTTTCCCCTGTTTCATCAGATCCGGAACGTTCTTCCGGCAAAGTCGTCTCGGGTGAGTCGGTTGCTCTGGATTTGAATTCCTTGATCAGTTCAATGGGCACCACCCTGATAATCTCGGAAAGGGTTGTCTGCCCCATTTTCAGCAGACCGTCATCGATCATGGTGCGCATGCCCGCCTTGAGTGCCATGTATTTAATTTTATTTTTAGCGGCCCCCCTGCTGAGGGCCCGGGCAATGTCCCGATTGATTTCTAGCAGTTCCGAAATCAGGGTGCGGCCCCGGTATCCTGTGAAGTTACAGGCTTTGCAGCCGATCCCCTTGTAAAATGTCAAATGCGCCGGGTAGGCGTCAAACAGAATGCGCCATTCCTCCTCGACCGGCCGGTATTCCCTTGAACAGACATCACACACCTTTCTTACCAGCCGCTGGGCCAGAACCCCCATGAGACCGGATGCAATCTGATTCTGCTCGATATTCAGATCCAGCAGCCGGGTGATGGAGCTGACCGCATCATTCGTATGAATGGTACTCAGCAGCAGATGCCCGGTCTGGGCCGCATCAAAGGCAATCCGGGCTGTTTCGTCATCACGTATTTCACCGATGAGAATAACATCCGGATCAAGCCGCAGGAAAGAGCGCAGCAGTCTGGCAAAAGTCAGGTTGATCTTGGGCTTTACCTGGGTCTGCATAATTCCCGGAAAGCTGTATTCAATGGGATCTTCGGCGGTGATGATTTTGATGCCCGGATTATAAACATACTGGAGAGCACCGTAAAGCGTGGAGGATTTTCCGCTGCCGGTGGGGCCCGACACCAGTACCATCCCGGCCGCACTTTTGAAAAACCGTTTCAAGGGGTCTAAAACATGCTGTGAGTGGTTCAGGTTATCAAGCCCGAGCTTGGCCTTGCGGGAATCAAGAATACGGATGGTGACATTTTCGCCGGTAATGGCCGGGCAGGTAGCCACTCTGAAATCAAGGTCAAAGCGCTGTTGGCTGGTTCTGTCCAGATAGTTGATTCGAAATACACCGTCCTGGGGCAGCCGGCGTTCTGCAATATCCAGGTTGGATATGATCTTGATTCGCGAAATGATAGCGCCTACCATCTCCTGTATTTTTTTATCCAGCCATTCCGGCTGAACGTTCTGCAAAACACCATCGAGACGATACCGCAGTGTTGCGCTGACACGGTCCTGTTCGATATGAATATCACTGGCGTTGTTGATGATGCCGAACTTGATGATATAATCGACCACCTGTTTGGCTTCCATATCGGAAACCCCGTACAGGCTTGTCTTGCCGTCTTTGATATCGTTCTGTTGCAGATCGATATCAACAAGATCAACATCTTCCGGCACTGCTTTTCTTCCGTCGGCAGCTTTAAAACTTTTTATGCTCTTGCCGTATAACGCTCTGAAAAGGTTGTGGAAATTTTCTTCTGTAACAAGCACCATATCAACTTTGAAACGTGAAAACAAAGGCAGGAGGTCCTGGTTGTCCAGCACCTCGGCAGGGTTTGTGACGGCCAGCTTGATTTGCCGGTCCTTAAGGCCCAGGGGCAGGAGCAGGTTTTTTTCCGCATATTTAAAACCGACTGTTTTGATCAGTTCTTTTTTTGATTTTTCATTGAACTGAAAACCGGCAAGTTTTTTAAACGGAATGTTATACTGCCGCGACAGGGCCGTACAGAGCTGCTCCTGAGAAATGAATTTTTTGTCGATCATGATCCGGCCCAAAGGATCATCACTGTGGATCTGTTCCTGAATGATTTCCTGGTACTGTCGGACATCAATAACGCCCTGTTTGAGAAGAATTTCACCTATTTTCAACTGCTTACGGTATTTTTTAAGTACCCGGCTGAGATCGGTTGGGCTGATAAGACCCAGATCGCAGACAATTTCGCCGATGGTCCGCTGAAATTTTTTGCTGGTAAGGGTCCCCTTGAGTTCGACCTCGGTGATCATATTCAGATTACGGGCCAGTTCACCCAGTTGAATACCGCCGTGCTCCTGTTCGATCAGGCCATCCAGATCATCATTTGAAATATATCCCAGCCGTACCAGCGTATTTCCCGTCTGCTCTGATTTTTGTCGGACAAGGCGTGCTTCTTTTATTTGTTTTTTATTGATCAGGCCTTTTTCAAGGGCCAGAATTTCGATATCCTTGCGCAGGTCGGGGTGCCCCAGCAGCATCTGCAAGTCTTCGGGGGAAATCAGTTTTTTCCGGACCAGGATCTCACCTATGGGAAGCTTGGCTGCCTCGGCTTCCTTTTGCTGGAGCTTCAAGGCGGCATCAATGTCCTCTTTTTTTAGATAACCTTCTTTGATCAGCAGTTCGCCGATCAGTAGTGGCGCAGCCTTGCCGTAACTTTTTTTTATCATGGCTCCCTGTTTTTTACGCTGGTGCAACCCTTTTTTTGTAATGACTGATTATAGAAAAATGATGACCCTGCTGTCAAGCTTTGCCCTGAACCTTAAATGCAGCCTGCTTGAAACATTATGTAATAAACCGAATTAACAGGGTTTAATTTCAGTTTTGGTGAATGCGGTCGTAAAATTTTAAATATTGATTTTACCTCCACTTTCAAACACATTGCTTATATTTATTTTAACTTTTATTAATTATTGATAAAAAGTAATATTTTTTTGTTTTTTTCTTGACACTTTTGTCAAAATAAGCTTTTAACAGATATACGGTGGATTAAAGTGGATATAGGTGGAATATGTTTCGGGGAAGTTCCTATCATACAATTGACGCCAAGGGAAGAATTATCATTCCCACCCGGTTTCGGGATGCCATCAAAACCGAAAACCGTAACGGCGTCATGGTTACCAAATTTGACGGCAGCCTCGTTGCGTATCCGTATGATGAATGGGAAAATGTTGAAAATAAGATACTTTCCCTGGCTAAAACCAGCGATACCATGCGCCGTTTCAGAAGAGTGTTTATCGGAGGGGCCTTTGATTGCGTCTGCGACAAACAGGACCGTATTCTGATTCCACCAAGCCTGAGAGAATATGCCGACCTGCAAAAAGAAATCGTACTGGCCGGTGTGTTGAAGATTTTTGAGATCTGGTCCCGGGAAAGATGGGATTCAGAGCATGCGAAGATGGCCGAAGATATGAAAAAGGAGGACGTTAGAAACGAAATTGCACTGTTAGGACTTTGATTCTATGTCTTATCATCACATTCCCGTCATGCTTGATGAAGTGCTCGGATATCTAAACTGCCGACCAGGGAAAGTTTATGTCGACTGTACGCTTGGCGGCTGTGGGCATACCCGGGCCATATTGTCGCAAATCATGCCCGAAGGCCTGCTTATCGGTCTGGATCAGGATCTTGAGGCCATCGATAATGCCCGAGAGGTATTACGGCCGTTTGAAGCCGGTATCCGCCTTTTCCATGCAAATTTTATTCGGCTTCCCGAACTTCTTGCACAATCAGATATCTTTGCCGTGGACGGCATACTTCTCGACCTCGGGCTCTCACTCCATCAACTGGAATCCAGCGGTCGGGGTTTCAGTTTTCTTAAAGATGAACCCCTGGACATGCGAATGGACATCCGATCTTCAACCCGTGCCGGGGACCTGATCAGCCGTATGCCGGAAAAAGAACTTGCCCGAATTTTTCGACAATACGGAGAAGAGCGCATGTCGCGGAAAATTGCCCGTAAAATCATTGCCATAAGAAAGCAGACACCTATTACCACTACCAGGCAACTGGCGGATCTGGTGTGCAGTGTCATGCCGGCCGGCCCGGATGCAAAACACCGGATTCATCCGGCCACCCGCACGTTTATGGCGTTAAGAATTGCCGTTAATCAAGAGCTTGAAAGGCTCGATGCATTTATGAAAACTGCTGCAGATCTTCTTACGCCCGGTGGACGTCTGTGCGTGCTCTCGTTTCATTCTCTGGAGGACAGAATTGTCAAACATAGCTTAAAGCATATGGAAACGGCCTGCATCTGCCCACCGGATTTTCCCCAGTGTATTTGCAATAAAAAAAAAACAATGCATGTGTTGACCCGCAGGCCTGTGCGTCCCACAGATGCGGAAATTCGGGAAAACCGGATGGCAAGATCAACTAAATTGAGAGCCGCTGAAAAAATTTAGACGCATTCAAAGGTTGCCATGGCGCCCAAAAAACTAAAATCTTTCAAGCACCAGCGGTTTACATGGGTCTGGTTTCTTTTTATGGCGCTGTTCATGGTGGAACTTTTTTCCTACACCTGGTGCCGGGTTCAATGTACCCGGATCGGCTATGAGATATCCAGGGCCGCTGCCGATCAAAAAAAGGGGCTGGCCATCAGAAATAACCTGAAGATTGAACTGGCGCGGTTGAAATCGCCGCAACGAATTGCTCGAATCGCCAGGGAACGATTGGGACTGATAACCCCGAAACCGGAACAGACGATTATTATTCCATGACTTTTATTGAAAAAAAATATATCAGAATACGCCTGATACTGATCGGCATTCTTTTTACCGTACTTTTCGGGGCCATCGGCACCAAGGCCGCCTATCTGCAAATTTTTCGTACCTCCTGGCTGTCCGGCAAAGCTGCCGATCAATACACCCGGGATCTGGTGGAACACGGTCGCCGCGGAACCATATATGACGCAAATCACATTGAAATGGCGGTCAGTATCGATACGACCTCGATTGCCGCTTACCCCAGGATGATTCCAGATCCTGACCGGACCTCCTTAACCCTGGCTAAAGCACTTGATCTCGACCGGAGAACCGTAAAACGCAAACTGGTATCCAAGCGTTCTTTTGTATGGCTCAAACGGCAGGTTATGCCCAGGGAGAGCAAGGCGGTATCGGCCCTGAAAATTGCCGGGATCGATTTTATCCCGGCTTATGGCCGGTTTTATCCCAATCGCGGCCTGGCCGCATCTGTACTGGGTTTTTCAGGAACCGAAGGACGCGGGCTGGAAGGCCTTGAATATTTTTATGAAAATCACCTTAAGGGCCCGACCCGCAAGGTAACGGTTCTGAAAGATGCCCTGGGACGCGGGTTTGATGCTGAAAATAAGAGCAGTGGCAGTGACGGCGGTAACAATCTGGTTTTGACCATCGACCGGAATATTCAATATATTGCTGAAAACGCGCTGCAGGAAGCCGTTACCCGTTTTTCCGCCCGTTCAGGCATGGCCATTGTCATGGCGCCTAAAAGGGGCGCCGTCCTGGCCCTGGCGCAGTGCCCCAGATTCAATCCCAATGCCTTTGCCAGCTATGATAAAGGGCTGTGGCGCAACCGGGCCATTACCGACCCGTTTGAACCGGGCTCCACCATGAAAATATTCAGTGCCGCAGCCGCTATTGAATCCGGCATCTGCACCTCCAATACCATTTTTTTCTGCGAAAACGGTTCTTACCGGATCGGCAAACACACGGTTCATGATACCCATGGCCATGACTGGCTTTCCCTGCAGCAGATTGTAAAATATTCGAGCAATATCGGGGCCGTCAAGGTGGGCCAGAGAATCGGCCCACAATTTTTGTATACGGTTTTACGGAATTTCGGGTTTGGCCAAAAGACCGGTATCGACTGCCCCGGAGAAACAGCCGGGAGCCTTTCCTCGTGGAAAAAGTGGTCAGGTATCGATGCCGGTGCCATTGCCTTTGGTCAGGGCATGGCCGTATCGGCAATGCAGCTTGCGGCCGCGGTTTCCGCTATTGCCAACGACGGAATTCTGATGAAACCCTATGTCGTTCAGGCCGTCACCGATCCAAATGGACGACTGGTTAAAAATACGGTACCTCAAAAAGTCCGACAGGTTGTTTCGCCGGAAACGGCTCGAACGGTGAGGAGAATCATGGGGACCGTCACCACCACCGGCGGTACCGGCGAACAGGCCGCACTGGAGGGCTATACGGTTTGCGGTAAAACCGGCACTGCACAAAAAGTCGACCACAACGGCACATATGCCAAGGGAAAATATGTCGCTTCCTTTGTCGGATTTGTACCGGCCCGGGCGCCTAAGCTGACCATTCTGGTGGTTATCGATGAACCGGAAAAACAACATTACGGTGGTATTGTGTCGGCTCCGGTCTTCAGGACAATTGCCGAAGAGTCCCTGAATTACCTGAACATCCCATTTCAGCAATCGAAAACGCCTTTAAGGGCCGCAAAAACAGACGAGGTAAGGGGATGAAACTCTCCAGTCTGCTGAAAGCGGCCCGGCCGCTGATTGAGGAAACGCCAATCTGTCACCCGACGCTTTCCAATGCCCATGATCCGGATATCCGATCCATTCACTACCGGGCCCAGGAGGTCACTCCCAGGGGTCTGTTTGCTGCTGTGCCCGGTCTTGCAGCCGATGGCCATGATTTTATAGACCACGCCCTGGAACGGGGCGCAACGGCGATACTGACTCAAAAAACAATAACCCAAGACACAACCGTTGTCACCGTTTCCAACACACGAAAGGCCCTGGGCGGTATATCCAGCGCCTTTTTCGGACGGCCGTCCGAACGCCTGTGTATAATCGGCATCACCGGCACCAACGGCAAAACAACCACCGCCTATCTGGTTGAAAGCATCCTTGCCGCAGCCGGGCACAAGGTGGGTCTTGTCGGCACCATTGACTATCATTATGACGGCAGAATCTACCCTAATCCTGTAACCACGCCGGAATCCCTGGATATCCAGCGTACCCTGTCTGAAATGCTGGTCTGCGGCGTAACCCATGTGGTTATGGAAATTTCATCCCATGCCATCGATCTTTTGCGTATCTGCGCCTGCTACCTGGATGTCGGCGTATTTACGAACCTGAGCCAGGATCACCTGGATTACCATGGAGACATGGATGCATACTGGCAGTGCAAAAAAAGATTGTTTACCACATTTTTAAACCAGGGACCCAAAAAACACAGGGCCCGTGCAGTCATCAACATCGATAATAAAAAGGGACGGAATCTGTTGGAAACACTTGATATGCAGTGCATTGGAGCAGGCAGCCGAGAAGGCGCCGTAATCCGGCCGGCAGACATATCCCACGCCCTTGAAGGGGTTGGCGGCAAAATCCATACTCCTGCCGGAACTTTGACATTCAGCTCCCCTCTGGTGGGTCGCCACAACCTGGAAAATATTCTATGCGCCGTCGGTGTAGGGATCGCTCTCGAAATGGATCTTGAGTCCATCCGGCAGGGAATCGAGCGGTTGCCCCATGTCCCGGGCCGTCTCGAACCGGTAGCTCCCGGCATATGGGACCGATTTGTGTATGTGGACTATGCTCATACGCCGGATGCCCTGGAAAATGTAATTCTTGCCATCAGGGCGGTCACTTCAGGCCGTATCATCTGTATTTTCGGATGCGGCGGAGACCGGGATCGCACAAAACGGCCCCAAATGGGTGAAATAGCAGGTCGTTTGTGTGATTTTTGTGTGATTACATCTGATAATCCCCGCACGGAAGATCCCATGGGGATCATTGATGAGATTGTCGGCGGGGTCCACGGAACAGCTTCTAAAAAGTACCGGCCGGCCGATCTTCAAAGCGGGTTTGCAAAAAAAGGATATTCGGTTGAAATGGACCGGGGCCGGGCGATCGATATTGGCCTCCGGGCGTCACGGCCCGGAGATGTTGTGCTGATTGCCGGCAAGGGCCATGAAAACTACCAGGTGATCGGCATGAAAACGATTGATTTTGACGATAAGAAGGTAGCTGAAAAAGCGATTGGCAGGTTACAGTCCGTGCAACAGAGAGGTGTTTAAAGATTTTACGGTTTCAAGCCGCTGCAGGAGGGGCCGGATCCTTCAATAGATAGAATATATGATTCAGGGGTTCAGCGCGTTGAAGGAACAGGTTTAGAAAATAAAAATGACAAAAAACACAGATCTCATCCCATGGTCCGTTCAGGACATCCTTGATGCCACGGGTGGTACCCTGGTCTCCGGACCACGAAATTGCAGCTTCAATGGCGTTGGGATTGACTCACGTACAATTACGACCCGAGACCTGTTTGTTGCCATTGCGGGCCCAACCCATGATGGCCATTTTTTTGCCGAAGATGTTATCAAATCGGGAGTTCACGGTCTGGTCGCCGATCGGCATAAAATCGACAGCCTGCCCTGCGACCGGTGGCAAAAACAGGCGGTTGTCTGTGTTGCCGTGGATGATACGACCCGTGCACTGGGCGACCTGGCCGCATTCAATCGGCAGCGTACCCGTGTTTCGGTGGTGGCGGTTACCGGGTCAAACGGAAAAACCTCCACCCGGGCAATGGTCATTGCGGTCATAGCCGGGCATCATGTCACACTGGCGCCAAAGGGTAATTTTAACAATGACATCGGGCTGCCATTGACCCTTTTGCAATTGACCCCGGCGCATCAATGGGCCGTTTTGGAACTGGGTATGAATCATTTCGGAGAGATCCGGCGCCTGGCTGAAATCTGTTCACCGGACATGGGCATCATCACCAACATCGGGCCGGTCCATCTGGAAGGCTTAGGCTCCATTGACGGCGTCATGCAGGCCAAGGCTGAGTTGTTTGAAAAAATAAGACCCGGCGGGACCATTATTTTAAATGCCGATGATCCCAGGACCCTGCAACTGGCCCAGAAACAGGTGCTTCCGGTACTGTTGTTTGGAATGGGGGCAAAGGCTGATATCAGAGGCAGAGCCATTGAGGGGCCATATCGGAAAAATTCTTTTGTCCTTGAATTGCCGGGGCAGAAAATTCGCGTTGACCTTCAGGCCTATGGGGGCTTCATGATTGCCAATGCCCTGGCCGCTGCAGCCGTTGGGTATCAAATGGGGTTTTCCATCGACGAAATCAAAATCGGTCTGGAAAGTTTCAGGACTGTGCCCGGGCGTATGAATCTTATGCAAACATCCATGGGGTTGAATATTATCGATGACGCGTACAATGCCAACCCTGTCTCAATGGCGGCGGCCATAAGGACACTCATGGTACTCGCTGCCGGTAAACCCAACCTCATGGTTGCCGGCGATATGCTTGAACTTGGTGAGGCGGCCTTTTCACTTCATTTTGAAATCGGAGAGAAAGCGGCCCGGGCAGGAATTGGCCGTCTTTACTGTACCGGCATTTTTTCACAAACCATTGCCGATGGGGCACTTGCCCAGGGGATGGACGACCGCCATATTTTTATCGGTACCCAGGCGGAAATTATCGACGACCTCAAGCAGAACCTGCGCCCTGGTGACTGGTTACTGATAAAAGGGTCCCGGGGAATGGCTCTGGAAAAGACCGTCAAAGAAGTCGGAAATTGGGCAAATAAGTAATGATTTATTATATTTTTTATCCTTTGCATACCGCTTTTTCGGGTTTCAATGTATTTCGGTACATTACCTTCAGGACCATCTGGGCCGGTCTTACGGCCCTGTTGATCTGTTTTTTTCTGGGCCCCTGGGTCATCCGGAAACTCACAGCCCTGCAGGTCAGGCAGTACGTCCGAAATGATGGGCCCCAAACGCATCTTAAAAAAGCCGGGACACCGACCATGGGCGGCATTCTGATTATCTCTTCGGTGGTCGTATCCACACTGCTGTGGAGCGATCTGTCCAACACTTTTATCTGGATCGTTTTGCTGGCAACCGTCGGGTTTAGCGGTGTGGGATTTGTCGATGATTATCTGATGCAGATAAAAAAGCAGAGTAAGGGGCTGAGCGCCTGCAGCAAGATGGCCATGCAGATTGTCATAGCGCTTCTGGCCGGGGTCCTGGTTTATGCCAATCCGGGTTTTGATACCTGTGTCACACTGCCGTTTTTTAAAAATATTTCACCGGATCTTGGCTGGGGGTATATTTTTTTTGCGGTCATTGTGATTGTTGGGGCCTCCAATGCCGTCAACCTCACCGACGGTCTGGACGGGCTGGCCATCGGCCCGGTGACCGTGGCTGCCGGTACTTATATGATTTTTGCCTACATTGCCGGACATGTGAAAATTTCCGGCTACCTGCAGGTCGGCTATGTTGCCGGCGGCGGTGAAATGGCTATTTTTTGCGGTGCCCTGGCCGGGGCCGGGCTGGGTTTTTTATGGTTCAATGCCTATCCGGCCCAGATTTTCATGGGGGATGTGGGCTCTCTGCCCCTGGGCGCGGCCTTGGGAACGGTGGCCGTTATCACCAAGCAGGAGATACTGCTGGTGCTGGTAGGGGGCTTGTTTGTGGTCGAGGCCCTGTCGGTTATTTTCCAGGTGAGTTTTTTCAAGGCCACGCATGGCCGCAGGATTTTGAGAATGGCGCCGCTGCATCACCATTTTGAACTGAAAGGGTGGCCTGAGCCCAAGGTGATTGTCCGGTTCTGGATTATCGCTATTATGCTGGCGCTGATTTCTATGAGTACTTTGAAGCTCAGGTAGGGGTTAAATGAAAATTATGAATGATGAATAAGGCTGAAGGTGGACTCACCGGGCGGGCTGTGTCCACCACTAGTCGGAATAACTTTAGCCTAAATATCCTTCAACCTTCAGTTTAGTCGAATATGACACTTTCAAATCAAAAAATACTGGTTGTTGGTCTTGGCAGATCCGGTTTTGCAACTGCCTGCTTTGCCGCCCGGCAGGGTGCCGCGGTTACGGTGACCGATATGGCCCCGGAAAAGGATCTGGTCGAGTCTGCCGCCCGGCTTCGTGAAATGGGTGTCTGCCTGGAACTGGGCGCGCACAAACCAGCGTCTTTTGAAACGGCCGATCAGATTGTGATCAGCCCCGGGGTGCCCCATACCATTGCGCCGATCAGACGGGCACTGGCCTGTGGGGTACCTGTTGCCGGTGAGCTTGAGTTTGCCGTACGTTTTGTCAGGGAGCCGGTGATTGCCATTACCGGGACCAACGGCAAAACCACGACCACCGAATTGACCGGCCAGATGCTTAAAAATTCCGGTTTTCAGGTTTTTACAGGGGGAAATATCGGGACACCTCTGATCGTTTATGCTGATAAAGGCCCTAAGGCCCAGAGAATAGTTCTGGAAGTCAGCAGCTTTCAGCTAGACACGATCAGCACTTTTCGTCCTCAGGTTGCCGTACTGCTGAACATCCGTCCGGACCATCTGGACCGTTATCCGGATTTTTCAGCCTATACCGAATCAAAGTTCAGGATTTTTGAAAATCAGAAAAAAACTGATATCGCCATTTTAAACGGGTTTGATCCACTGATCGAAAAAATGGGCCGAAACATCGAAAGCCGGAAAGTGTACTTTGCAGATAAAGACAAAAAGCAGGCTGGTGCCCATATCAAAACGGACGGTATTTTTATAGATGCCTGTTTTGGTATGCCCGGGGCAGCAGATATAAAGCCGTCTGCCGGGGTTGCACAGGGAGACGGGATCTTTTTGGACCTGGCCGGCATTAACATCCTGGAACCGCATAATCTGGAAAATGTCGCCGCCGCAGCTCTGACGGCACTGGCGGCCGGCGCAACAGAAAAAGGCATCCGGTCGGCCCTGCGCGAATTTAAGGGCCTGAGCCATCGGATTGAACATATCGCAACAATCAACAATGTCCGGTTTATTAACGACTCCAAGGCCACCAATGTGGATGCCGCAGCCAGAGCCCTGGAATGCTTTAACACACCTGTCATACTGATTATGGGCGGTCGCAACAAAGACAGTGATTTTTCGGTACTTCGCCCTCTGGTTCGGCAGCATGTGAAATATTTGATTCTTATAGGGGAAAGCGGCCGTGAAATAGCGGCGGCCCTGGCAGGGGAAGTCGACTGTGCCCCTGGGTTTGCGCCGGATATGCAGACAGCGGTGTCCATGGCCGGCCAGAGGGCGGTTTCCGGCGATGTGGTACTGTTATCCCCGGCCTGCGCCAGTTTTGATATGTTCACCGGTTACGTCCAGCGGGGTGAGGTGTTCACTGCCGCGGTGAAACAATTAAAATGAAAAAAGAAACGGGAAGAACTAAAAAACGTTTCAAGCCGGCGGCCTATGATCTCAAGCTGCTTTTTCCGGTACTTTTTCTGGTGGGTATCGGTATTGTAATGATATACAGCTCCAGCAGTGCCCTGGCTTTGAAAAAATATAAAACCGATTACTATTTTCTGGTCAAACAGGGGATTTTTTCAGTGATCGGTATCGTGGCCCTGGTGTTTTGTCGTCATTTTCCCTACCGGTTTTATCGCTCACTGGTATACCCGATCCTAATCATGGCCTGGCTTTTGCTGCTGGCTGTCCTGGTGACGGCTTGGGGACATTCCGCAGGAGGCGCTCTGCGGTGGCTGAGGTTCGGGTTTTTCAGCTTCCAGCCGTCCGAATTCGCCCGTTTTGCCCTGATTATTTTTTTGGCCTATTCCATGAGTAAAAAGGAGGGTCAGTTAAAGGAATTTTTCGTTGGGTTTTTGCCCCACGTGCTGATACTGGGCATTTTTACGGGATTGATTATGCTGCAGCCTGATTTCGGTTCCGCAGTGATGCTGGCAGTTCTTACCTGGATCATGCTTTTTTTGGGCGGGGTCCGGCTGCGGCATCTGGGATTGGCCCTGCTGATTTTGCTTCCCATCGGATATTTTGTAATGATCAATGCCAGTTATCGTTTTTCACGACTCATGAGTTTCATGGATCCCTGGCAGTATCCCACTGATGCCGGCTACCAGATCATCCACAGTCTGATGGCCTTTGGTACCGGTGGGCTCTGGGGTACAGGTATCGGCAAAGGGTATCAAAAACTTTTTTATCTTCCCGAGCCCCATACCGACTTTATATTTTCAGTCATCGGTGAAGAACTCGGCCTGATCGGGGTCATTGCAATCATAGGGCTTTACATTCTTATTTTTTGGAGGGGGCTTATCATCGCAAGGACCACATCCGATACTTTCGGCATGTTTGTGGCCGCCGGCCTCACAATTTCTATCGGGCTGCAGGTCTGCGTGAACATGGGTGTCACACTGGGGCTTTTGCCCACCAAGGGGCTGAGTCTGCCCTTTTTAAGTTACGGCGGATCATCATTGCTGCTAAACATGGCGGCAGTGGGCATATTGATGAATATAGGAGCAAACAGTGGCAAACGGGCCTGAGCTGAAAAATGGAAAAACAATTGCAGACGCAAGCGGTACAACAACCGTACTTCGTCGGCAAGGCCCGATAAAAATAATGATCGCCGGGGGCGTCACCGGGGGCCATCTCTTTCCAGGCATTGCCATTGCGCAAGCCTTTGAAGCAAAAGATCCCCGCAGCCATATTGTTTTTGTGAGCATTGGCAATGCGCTGGAGCGGTTAACACTTTCTAAAAAGGGCTTTGAGCTCAAAGTGATCAGGGTCGAGGGGTTTAAGCAGCGGGGCGTTGTCAACCAGGCAAAGGCCCTGTTGAAAATTCTACCTGGAATTTTTCAATCGATACGAATCATTAAAAATTTTCGGCCTGACCTGGTCATTGGCCTTGGCAGCTATGCCGCAGGACCGGTGGCGGTGGCGGCATGGTTTTTGAAAATTAAAATCGTGCTGCACGAACAGAATATTCTGCCCGGGTTGACCAATCGGATGCTTGCAAGGATAGCCGATCAAATCTATGTATCATTTGAAAATCCGCCGGTAATTTTCAGCCGAGCCAAAACAAGAATAACCGGTAATCCGGTCCGGCGTGAGATTCTGCAGACCACCGGCAGGGAACGTGGGGGGAAAAAGGCATTTACGGTTCTGATCCTCGGCGGCAGCCAGGGTGCACACAGCATCAACATGGCCATAGCAGATGCATTACAGCATATTTCGGATAAAAATCGGTTTTTCTTTATCCACCAGACCGGCGCCAAGGATCTTGACAAGATTAGCCAGGCCTATCTGGAAAAGCGTATGCCCGGGAAAGTTCGGGCCTTTTTCAGCGATATGGCAGAGCCGTACAGCCTTTCCGATCTGGTTGTCTGCCGGGCAGGGGCTACCACCGTGGCTGAAGTAACGGCCCTGGGAAAAGCGGTGATTTTTATCCCTTTTCCGTTTGCCGCCGATAATCATCAGGCCTTAAACGCACGTATGCTCAGTGATGCCGGGGCCGCCGAAACCATACTGGAAAAAGATCTTGACGGGCGGTTGCTGGCGCGGCGGATTGACTATTATGAAAAGAATCCCCAGCAGCTTGTCGGCATGGCCGCGCAGGCTGCGGATCTGGGCCATCCCGATGCAGCCGAAGCGATTGTCGCGGATTGTTACCGATTACTTTCCAGAGGCTGAATTTTCAATGTCTAATTTTCAATTTCAATGTTCCGTGGACGGTTACAATGAATGATGCCCTTTGGCGTCGGGCGGTACTAGGTAAAGACAGAAAATAATGTATCAAAAAAAATATCATATCCACTTTGTAGGCATCGGCGGTATCGGCATGAGCGGTATCGCCGAGCTGTTGTTAAACTTGGGATACCAGGTTTCCGGATCCGATATAAGGTCATCGGATATTACACGCAACCTCCAAGTCCTGGGCGGCATTTTTTTTGAGGGGCATGCCGGAGAACAGATCGCCGGTGCCGATGTGGTGGTGACGTCATCGGCCATCAGTCCCGATAATCCGGAAATTCAGGCTGCTCAGAGGGCCGCCATACCGGTTATTCCCCGCGCTGAAATTCTGGCCGAACTCATGCGTTTGAAATACAGCATTGCCATAGCCGGCGCCCATGGCAAGACATCCACGACGTCTCTGGTATCCTCAATCCTGGATCGCGGCGGCCTGGATCCAACCGTGGTGATCGGCGGCAAACTGAAAAGCATCGGGTCCAATGCACTGATGGGCAAGGGAGAGTTTATTGTGGCCGAAGCCGATGAAAGCGACGGATCTTTTCTAAAATATTCTCCCAGTATTGCCGTGGTCACCAACATCGATCGTGAACATCTCGATTTTTACAAGGACCTGGATGAAATCAAACAGGTTTTTTGCGATTTTCTGGATCGGATTCCTTTTTACGGGCTGGCTATCCTTTGTCTGGACAACGAGCCCATTCAAAGCCTGATCCCGAAAATAAAAAAACGGTTTACAACCTACGGCATGACCAGCCAGGCGGATTTTCAGGCCCGGGATGTCGTATTCGAGGGGCTCAAGACCCGTTTCGCCGTTTATCACCAGGGTACGGTACTGGGCGAGGTTACATTAAATCTGCCCGGTGTCCATAACGTGTATAACGCGCTGGCCGGCATTGCCGTCGGAAATGAACTGAATATTCCTTTCAGCGTTATCAGGGATGCTTTAGAAACGGTTGAAGGGGTCCAGCGTCGTCTGGAAATCAAAGGCCGGGCCCTTGGTATCGTTGTTGTGGACGATTACGGTCATCATCCCACGGAAATCAAAACCACCCTGCAGGCAGTTAAAAAAAGCTGGCCTGACCGGCGCAGGGTAGTGGTGTTTCAGCCGCACCGCTACACCCGGACCCGGGCCCTGTTTGATGAATTCAGTCGCTGCTTTTACCAGTCCGACCTGCTCATGGTGCTACCCATATATGCAGCCAGTGAAAAGGAGATTGCGGGGATTGACAGCCGCAGCCTGGCGGAAGCCATTCGTCGGCATGGTCATAAACAGGTAATGTATGTTGACGGTTTTGAGGCGGCTGTTGAAAAGCTGCATTTGATTCTCGGCAAGGGAGATCTCCTCCTTACACTGGGGGCAGGGGACGTATGGAAAGTCGGGGCAACCATACTCGGTAAAATGAGGAAACAGTGAACGAAGAAACCCGCCAGTGGCTTTCAGGTCGTTTCGGCAGAAGTCTCCGGTTTGACGAATCCATGTCAAGACATACCTCATTTAAAGTTGGGGGGCCTGCAGACATCCTGGCGTTTCCTGAAAATATTGAAGATCTGATTGAACTGATCAACGGTTGCCGGAAAAGAAAACTTCCGCTGCTGGTCATGGGGGGCGGGACCAACACGCTGGTAAAAGAGTCAGGCATTCGGGGCATGGTTGTTATGTTGTCAAAAGGGTTTGATAAGATCAGAAAAAAACGTCTTGAAACCGAACCAATCATCATTACAGCCATGGCAGGGGCCAGGCTCGGCGCCCTGTGTACATTTGCAGTCAAACAGGGGCTCAAGGGTCTGAATGTTGTCACCGGTATACCCGGAAGTGTAGGTGGCGCGATCATGATGAACGCCGGAACGGCATCCGGATGTATGGCCGATATTTTGACCTCGGTAACGTTGCTTACGTCCCGCGGAAAGATAAGGACCCTAAGTCGGGATCAGTTACGGTTTGATTACCGGCAGATGACCGGAATCATCGGCAGTGACGAGAATTTGGACTCGGCCGTCATTATAGAAGGCAGTTTTGAACTGCAGCCCTTTGATACGCAGGCATTACAGAAAGAAGCCCGGGTGCTGATGCGCGAGCGCATGGAAAAACAGCCTGTCGGTTTACCCTGCGCTGGATGTATTTTTAAAAACCCCCCATCGGGAAAATCCGCCGGTCAACTCATGGAAGAAGCCGGATTGAAAAGCAAGCGCATTGGCGGGGCGCAAATTTCGGCGGTCCATGCCAATTTTATTGTCAACCGGGGCAATGCACGTGCGGCCGACATTCTGGAATTGATGGAAAATGCGCAACAAACCGTATTTGAAAAATTTAATATCAGGCTAGCGCCAGAGGTGAAAATTGTTGGGGCATAAGCAAAAGCCGAAAAATCACTACAAAAAAAAGAGCAGGCCGCGAAAAGGTGTATTTTTTGGAAAACGATTGGCATTCGGTTTGAAGGTATGCAGCGGTTTGATACTGCTGGCAGCCATAAGCTCTTTTTTTATATTCGGCTATGACCTGCTTACCCAGTGTGAATATTTCAGTGCCCGGGAAATCCGGGTTCAGGGAATAGATCGACTGGCCCGGGAGCAGATCTGCAGCCAGGCTCGGATCAGTCAGGGTGTCAATATTTTGCATGTCAATCTTGCATTGACCCGCAAAAGACTTATGGCCCATCCCTGGATTGATGATGCCGAAGTCCGTCGGGAACTGCCGGATGTCATTATTGTTAGGATTACAGAGCATATCCCACTGGCGTTGCTGGATCTGGGGCAGAAATTTATGATAGATACCAATGGTAAGATATTTAAGAAATACAGGCCCTCGGACCCTGGAAATCTGCCGATTATCATCGGGCTGACCTATTCCGATCTTAATGTTGATGATGCGCCCCTCAGCCCGGCCTACAGTTCTGTCCTTGATGTACTGAGGCTTGGGATGGACCGGAAAAGCGCGGTGCCGAACCATTTGATTAAAAAAATTCAGGTGGACCGGGAAATGGGATTGACCCTGCTGGCCTTTGATCGAACCACGATCATTAAACTGGGCTATGACAACTATCCGGACAAGTATATCCGGTTGAGAAATGTACTGAGCTACCTTCACGGGCAGTCGAATTTGTCGGATATTCGGCAGATTGACCTTAACAATATCGATCGTATTATCCTGAATACCAGCATGCCGGGAACAAGCGCCGACCACAAGGAGGTCTAAGTTGCAGGGAAATGAAAACATAATCGTTGGTCTGGATATCGGAACAACCAAGATGTGCGCCGTTGTCGGAGAGATCTCCGGCAATGAGATAAACATCATCGGCATCGGCACCCACCCTTCCATAGGGCTGCGCAAGGGGGTGGTGGTCAATATCGAATCAACCGTGGATTCCATTAAAAAGGCGGTTGAAGAGGCCGAGCTCATGGCCGGCTGCGAAATATCAGCTGTCTATGCCGGCATTGCCGGTGGTCATATTACGGGGTTTAACAGCCATGGTATCGTAGCCATCAAGGGCTCCGAAATTACACAAAATGATGTGGAAAGGGTAATCGATGCAGCCCGGGCCGTGGCGATTCCCATGGATCGTGAAGTCATCCATGTACTTCCGCAGGAATTTATCGTGGATGACCAGTCCGGTATTCAAAATCCGGTAGGAATGGCAGGGGTTCGCCTGGAAGCCAAAATTCACATTGTCACCGGGGCCGTCACTTCGGCCCATAATATTGTTAAATGTGCCAACCGCAGCGGTCTTGATGTTTGTGATATTGTTCTGGAATCGCTGGCTTCCGGGGAGGCGGTCCTCACCGAGGAGGAAAAGGAGCTGGGTACGGCACTCCTCGATCTGGGGGGCGGGACATCTGACCTGGCAGTTTTTTCAGGTAAAAATATTAAGCATACTTTTGTGCTGGCCCTGGGTGGCAACAATTTGACCAATGATATTGCCATCGGGTTAAGAGCGCCGCTGACAGAAGCCGAAAAAATAAAGAAAAAATACGGTACGGCCCTGACTCGCGACATCAACGGAGAAGAAACCATCGAGGTGCCGGGTATGGGCGGACGCAAACCCCGTAAGCTGCCCCGCCAGATTCTTGGGGAGATTCTGGAACCCCGCATGGAGGAGATATATACCCTTATCCGGAGGGAAATCTACCGGGCAGGAATGGAAGATCTTATTACCTCCGGAATGGTCCTCACAGGCGGAACGGCTCTGCTTGAAAACGCCGTCGAAGTTGCCGAATCCATATTCAACGTACCCACCCGTCTGGGCAGACCCATGGGCATCAGTGGTCTGGTGGATGTTGTCAACAATCCCATGTATGCCACTGGGGTGGGGCTGGTCATATATGGTGCACGCCATCAAGTGCGGAAAAAATTCAGAATTCGGGACAAAAATATTTTTAACCGCGTGATGACCCGTATGAAAAAATGGTTCAGGGATGTAATTTAAGCAAATCAGTGTTTAACCGAAAACTAGATATTATCAACCAAACAAAGGGGGGAAAATGTTCACTTACGTAGAAAATGAAAAATCGGCAAAAATAAAGGTGATCGGTGTTGGCGGGGCCGGTGGTAATGCCATCAACAACATGATTGAATCCCAGTTGAAAGGGGTGAAGTTCATCGTGGCCAACACCGATGCCCAGAGTCTTGAGACATCCAAGGCAGCGGTGAAGATTCAGATAGGGGAACGGTTGACAGGGGGGCTCGGGGCCGGCGCCAATCCTCAGGTCGGCCGGGATGCGGCCCTTGAAAACGTAGAGGCTATTCAAAGTTCTCTGGCGGATAGTCATATGGTATTTATAACCGCGGGTTTCGGCGGTGGCACCGGTACCGGGGCCGCACCGGTAATTGCCGAAATTGCAAAGGAGATGGGTGCCCTGACGGTAGCGGTGGTGAGCCGGCCGTTTTCATTCGAGGGTAAAAAGCGCGCCCGTCTGGCGGAAGAGGGGATCAATGCCCTGAAAGATGTGGCGGATACGGTCATCACGATTCCCAACGACCGTCTCAGGGGGCTGGCCTCTAAAAACGCAAAAATGGTCGATATGTTTAAAAAAGCCGATGAGGTCCTGCTGCACTCGGTAAAAGGCATTACCGATCTGATCATGATGCCCGGTCTGGTGAATCTCGACTTTGCCGATGTACGAACCACTATGTCCAGGGCCGGGTTGGCCATCATGGGCATCGGTATTGCCAGCGGTGAAAATCGGGCCGTGGAAGCTGCCGAACGGGCCATTTCCCATCCGCTCCTGGAAGATATTTCCATTTCAGGGGCCAAGGGCGTTTTGATGAACATTAGCTGTACCAGTGATCTGACCATGGAGGAGATGACCGAAGCCTCCGATAGAATTTACCAGGAGGTTGGCGATGATGCTGAGATTATCTGGGGGACGGTTATCGATGACAGCCTGGGAGATGAAATGCGGGTCACTGTTATTGCCACAGGTATCGGTAACGGGCCCGGCAATCTTGCTCGTCCTGCCAAAATTGAGAAGTTTGCACCACGGGGCAAAATAAGAGATCTTACCCCGGCTGAAATGCAGGCGGCGACCCACCTTGATGAGCCGACTTTCCTGCGGGAACAGAAAGCCGTTGGTGAATCATCCGGGGCCACTTATCGGGGCTACAAGGGGATTATAATCGATAATAATGACCTTGATGTACCGACTTTTCTAAGAAGGAAAGCCGACTGATTACTGCCGGAATACAAAATCAATAAAGCGTAAACTATTTTTGATTTATCATGAAAGATACCCATTTTTTCATTTAATACCACCTGAGTACAGGAGGGATAACTAATGAATAAAACAAAACAAAAGCGTGTTCTATCAGGTAAAGACAGGCGCCTGCAGATTGAAAGAAGGCAGTTTAGCTATACACTTCATATCCCGGAAAGAAGATCATGCGGTGAACGCAGGGCACGAATGGCGGCAAATCAGGTCATTTATTTTATCACAGCGGATAAGCCCGAAAGCGTTATGGCTGCCTGAAGTCTGCATCATGCGCCTACTAACGGACAGCAGATGTCGCGGATGTATAGGCTGGCCTATGTTGAATTCCAGAATAAAGATTATTGCCGGGTGCTGATGGGTATAAAAAACAGCAGGGTAGACAAAAGATTTATTGAAAAAGAGACCGGAGCGATTCGCAAACAGTGGCGCAATCGGATCAGCCTGGCCCTTATCTATCCGAATCGTTATTTTGTCGGCATGTCCAATCTGGGATTTCAAACAGTTTACCGCCTACTCAACAGTATGGACACGGTGGTGTGTGAACGGGTATTTTTACCGGAGCCTGAGACCGGGCCATCGCAGCCCATCGTTTCGGTTGAATCCGGGAGGCTTGTTACCGATTTTGAAATTATCGCATTTTCCATTTCTTTTGAAAACGATTATTCCAATCTTTTGTCAATCCTTGAGAAAACCGGCATCCCCCTCCTGGCCAGTCAACGAGGGACCCCCCTTCCTCTGGTTGTGGCCGGAGGGGTTGCCTGTTTTTTGAACCCCGAACCGATTGCCCCGTTTATCGACTGTTTCCTGATGGGAGAAGCCGAAGGCCTGCTTTCCGAATTTATTACCGGTTATGATGACAATTGTCGCGGTGGTGATGCCCCCAGGGGCAAATGCCTTGAAAAGCTGGCCCGTGGTGTTCCCGGCCTATATGCCCCCTCTCTTTATTGTCCGAGCTACAATGCCGACGGGACAACCCGCGGTCTTGAACCTGTAGCCGATGTTCCGGGAAAAATTCGTCGAGTTTATGTGCCGGACCTGTCGGCGATTTCAACCTGCAGTGCCGTCTTGACACCCGCCACAACTTTTGCAGATACCTATTTGATCGAGGTCAGCCGTGGATGTCCCCACGGATGCCGTTTTTGCACCGCTGGTTTCGTCTATCGCCCCCCGAGATTCAGGCCATTGGACCTGCTGGAAAAAAACATGGCCCGGGGCATTGCCGTTGCTGATAAAATCGGGCTGGTAGGGGCCGCTGTTTCAGATTTGCCATGGATTCGGCAACTATGTGCGGCATATGCCGGCCAAAGCAGGGTCTCTTTCAGTTCTCTGCGGGCCGATGCCATGGCACCTGAACTGGTGTCGACGCTCAGACAAAGCGGCGTCAAGACCGCAACCATCGCACCCGAGGCAGGGTCCGAGCGTATGCGCAAGGTCATCAATAAAGGGATCACCGAAGATGATATCCTTAATGCCGCCGAGGTCCTTGTCGCCGGCGGAATACCCAATATCAAACTCTATTTCATGATCGGCCTGCCCACCGAAACCATGGTGGATGTCCAGGCTATCGTTACCCTGTGCAGACAAATTAAAAGCAGATTTCTGCAATCCAGCCGGGTCCGAAGACATATCGGGGCACTCACCCTGAGCCTGAACTGTTTTGTGCCCAAGGCCGCTACGCCCTTTCAATGGGCACCCATGGATGATGTGGGCACATTGAATAAAAAGATCAAGCTGATTAAAAACGGCCTGAAAAGGGTTGCCAATGTCAGGGTCAATACCGACATACCGCGGCGGGCCTATGTCCAGGCACTCCTGTCACGCGGAGATCAAAAGGTTGCCAAGATTCTGTTGACAGCCCACGGCTATCATGGCAACTGGCCCCAGACCTTCAGGGCATCTCCCCTTGATGCCGATTTTTATGTCCGGCGCCAACGCGGCGCAGATGAAGTTTTCCCCTGGGATTTCATTGACTGCGGGGTAAAAAAATCTTTTTTGAAAAAAGAATATATGCGTGCGTTTCAGGAAAGATCGTAATCGCCATTCCCCATGCGGCCATGCGTTGCAGGTAGGGTATGTGAAAGTAAATAACAATTTAAAATTAATCGATATTTGTTGAAAATTGAGCCATGTTTTTTATGGAAATGAGTAAAACCTCAGGATAAAAAAATACTTGAAAGATTAAAGATGGTATGTTAGCTCTTGCATTTGTTTTATCGATGTTCATACAGCTTTTGTTACATGTCCAAATTGTGAAAGGAATTCGGTAACATGACCTCCAAGAAGGAATTGAAGTTTGCCTACCGCCTTGCAATTATCCTTATGGTTTTAGGGATACTCTGCTATGCGGCCTTTTCCCAGAAGATTCCGGATACACCGATGAGAATGATGTTTCAAAGCGCAGCCGGGAAGATTCTTTTTGATCATCAAAGCCATAATGCCGACTATGGTATTGCATGCATTGACTGCCATCATCATTTTGAGGAAGATGAAACCGATTTTCGAGCCTGCGGCGATTGTCATGTCCATCCTGATTCGGAATCAGCTTCGACGGCATGTATGGACTGTCATGAAGAAGGGGATGTCGATCCCGGGGAAGATGCTCTGAAAAGGATGGACGCATTCCATAACCAGTGTATCGGCTGCCATCAGGAAAATGACATTGAACCTGTCCAATGCTCGGGATGTCATGTCATGTAGGTAGCATTTTTTCGGCCACGCTTGCTTGTCACCATTCAAAATTAAGGTTAAGCTTATGATAAAGAGAGCATTCTGGGGTTTAATGCCCCCCCAAATTGAATATGAACTGCTTTATGCCACACCGGTCGGGCCCAGAAGCATTCTGCCGTCGAAAACAGTTACGCTGCTGCTGCCCGGCAAATATGAACAAAAGGATAAACTGGCCTTGTACGCCGGGGATAGAATCCAAACTGGGCAAAAACTCCGTCCTTATGAAGATAACGACGCCTATGTCATATCGAGTGTGACCGGCACGGTTGTCGCTGTGGCGCCTTTTGCCGGTAATTTCGGGCAGGCATTCACGTCGATTACCATTCAGGTCGCTGAAAAAGAAAAAATCGATGGCGCCTTTGCCGCGGTCTGCAGCGATTCGGTGGGAAACGCCGTTACTGATTTTTTGGCCTGTGTACCGGGGAAACCGCCGCTGGAATTACTGACCAGGTCACAGACACCCATCCATACCCTTGTGATATGCGGTATGGACGCCGATTTGATGATTGCCACCAACCAGCATATTATTAAAACCCAGATCGACGCGGT
>Ga0307990_1000835_pt1 | contig 26667 bp, 6 predicted proteins | sample EllFjometagen129_FD_203168 | JGI IMG/M metagenome (GOLD analysis project Ga0307990, IMG submission 203168) | Marine microbial communities from Ellis Fjord, Antarctic Ocean - #129 | ecosystem: Environmental > Aquatic > Marine > Unclassified | place: Southern Ocean | collected 2014-10-08
AGCCCCAAAAGACCGAGAGTTGACCGCTATTATGAATGCTGCTTTAGTTGCTTTCTCTCAACAACTTATGAAAACAGTAGTCTAAGTTTCTTGTTTTTTATGGCAGGAATTGAGAAAATAACTACTAAACTGGTTAAACTAAGTTTGGTCAAACTAAGTTTTAAAATTTATTTGACAGCATACAAGGTATAGTTTATGTTCACGGTGCTTTATTAAGCGATGCTATCTATATAGTAAATAATTATTTTAGTAATTCTCAAGGTGGTGCTTATGTCTATTAAAATTCATCCTTTCATTATGAACTTGATGAAGCTTCTTCCATGCTATTTTCTATCAGAGTTGGGTATGGATAAACGAAGATCTTATCTGATGACTGTGATTCTGGTTCTAGTTCTAGGAGTTCAATTTTCTTTTGGTGCGGTGCTTAGAACGCAGACCTTTGACTTGACGAAAGGCTGGAATGCAATCTATCTGGATGTTGATCCGGTGGTTCGCGATCCGGAGGTTGTGTTTGTCGGAAGTTCGGTTGACATTGTTGCATCATATGAGGGTGCCGGTTTTACAAAACAGTTTTCCACTACACCCGGTGCGGATATGGTTGGTGAGCTTGGCTGGGCAACCTGGTATGCTCCTTCACGGGGCGATAGCTTCTTGAGCGAGCTGGGTGCTGTTTATGGACACAGCGTTTATCTTGTTCATGCGAAGAGTGCGTTTTCTCTCTCAGTAGAGGGAACGGTGATCTGCACTCCGGTTATCTGGACCGCAGGCAGCTACAATCTGGTGGGGTTTTCGCTTGATGCGTTGGCACCGCCGACCTTTGCCGAGTTCTTCGGAGGTTCTGACGCTCATAAAAACTCTTCCATGTATAGATTAGACGGTGGCGTGTGGAAGAAGGTTATTGATCCAGCCAGCACCGCGATGAGGTCGGGGGAGGCTTTCTGGATTTATGCTGACGGGGCTTCGAATTATCAGGGGCCGCTGGAGGTAGCAGTCGGTTCCGTGGGAGGCTATTTGATGTTTAAGGATGGCAAACTGGAGAACATTACGGTAAGGAACCGGACAGCCTATCCGTTGACGCCAAGGATTGAACATATTGTAGCCCCGGGTAAAAAGATGCCACTTTCGATTGTTGTTGATGTGATCAGTGGTCTCTGGGATGAAATTAAGAAGGTTGCCGCCGAGCTTGGTGATGCCTCCTGGGAGGTGGACCTTCCGGCTTTGGAGGCTGGTCAGGGCTTTAAAATTCCGCTAGCAATTCAGCCGGATAAATTGGATACGGCTGAGGAGCACTCTTTGTTATGCATCAAAAGTGATCTGGGCACGGAGTTTTGGGTGTCGGTATCCGGAACACGGGAGGACTTATAGTGAAAAAGATTAATTCAGAGTTCAGAGCTCAGAGTTCAGAGTTCAGAAGCCAGAACTTAAAGTTTGCGTCGGCGTCATCAGACTATGGTGTACTTGGCCGAAGGGTAGTTTTGATTGTTGCGCTTCTGATGATTTATTGCACAGCGTTGGCTGGCAGTGATCCCTATCGAGGACTTTGGGTTGGGCAGGTAAATCTCAACTATGTCAATGAGGTATCGATACCACTGGATGAGAATAACGTGCCGATTGCTCCTGATCCGAATGTGCCGACACCGACCTCTGATCAGGCGCAGATACGTCTGATTCTGCATGTAAACGGGGCTGGTCAGGTAAACTTGCTCAAGGATGTGGCCGTTATGCGTCGGACCGATGCAGGCGAAACAAACCTGCTGTTCAACTCTGAGGCAGATTACTCTCTGGTGACAGATGACCGGCTCTACAGCGATTTTCCGGTGCAGCAGGCCCGTCGAATTGCCAGTGCGGTTTTTGATTTCGGGGATATCAAAGCGACTGAGGCAATGGACGCAATAGTATTAAAGGTGAGCGGAGCTGTGGCGGAGTCGGTGATGACCACTGTTAATGAGGCAGCTGTGCAGAGTGCTGCAGAAGCAGCAGCGGCGGAGATTGTTCCGAATGCTGATGTCGCTGAAACCTTTGACGCGTTTTTGAAGACTAAACTGCCAAAGAGCGATGTGACAGAACTTGCAAAGAATAACGGAGTCGGGATTGATCTGCTTCGTACCAATGCAGAGGCTATTGTGGCACAGTCGTTCTACAATGATACCCGTGCAACGGATGTGTTGAATGCCCTTGAGGATTCAATCGTTGCTGGTGCGCTCGAATCTGAAAATATTGCTGCAGCGCAGAATGCGGTTGCCCGTTATGCGGATGTAGAAAATCTTTATGAGCGGTATGTCAGCGGCAAGATTTTTGGTGATATGATTCGTGAGGTGGCTCTGGCTGTGGCAACCGAGGCTTCGGTTACCGGAGTGACGCGTGTCGCAATTGATGTCCAGGCGCGGGCAGTACCGGCCTATACTCAGGCAGCTGACGATGCGATGAATGCCAAGGTTACGGTTTATGAGGATACTGCTTCGCGGGATGCGCTTGATAGCGTTGTTTCCAATATAGTGAATGAAGCCTATGCTGCTTCAACCGGGGGTGTCTTTGTTGCAGAGGCGCTGGCAGCTCATCTTGAGGCAACCGGCATCGTTGTTTTAACCACACTCCAGCAGGTGCTGGTGAGTGTCAATGTTCCCTCCACCGACTACACGGAGTTTGTGCGTTCGGATGAGTTTGAAGAAGCTGTTGCGATAGCAGCGGATGCGGCAGCTGCCGCAGCTGTGGCTGAAACTAAGGTTGATCCATTTTACACTGAGTCTTCGCTTGAGGGGCAGGCCCGTATTGCGGCGACACTGGCGTTGAAGGGTGTTTACTCTACAGCTGGCAGGGCCAGGCAGAGTGAGTTGCCTATGGACGGCCTTTTTGCCCTGGGCGCCGGTGATCCGCGGCTGGTTTGCACAATTGCATCAACTGATGCCCCGCTGGGAATGCCAGCCCTGACTGGCACAATTAAGCTGCCGGCTAATCATCCGACCAATCCCTTCCGGCACAGGCGCCATCCGGACCACACGGTTGGTTTTGATATTGAGAGGCACCTTCGTATCGATTTTAACGGAGTGTCCACAAATGCCTTGGAAAAAACAGGGCTGGGTGTGGATCTTATTACGGGAGTTTACCGGGAGGAGATCTTCGGATTACACAAACCTCTTGGCCCGGAACCCTCTATAAATCCAATTGGATTAAAGGTTGAAGGTACATTCGAGTTGAATCGAATCAGTCTGATTGACACACTTAACGCACGGTAATTGTCTTATGAAAAATCCACTTTCAGTTTTTGAACGTCCGCAGGTTAATTATCTGTCTATAACAGTGGCGGTATTTGCTCTGATGTTATTTTCCGCACTGTCGTCTTATGCATATGAGTCAGCCTTCAGGCTTAAAATATATGATAATAAAAACGTGCCGAAATTTATTTTATACAATGATTCACGAGATCACATTACCAAATTCAGTATAACGATTGGCAATATTGATAAAAGTTTTGATTATGGAGATAGCGATCCTAAACCGACAGAGAGGGATTCGGGCTTTGGTGATGTTGCTACCTATAATGTTGATATTGCTCCAAATAATACATTTGGATTCAAACTTGATGTTGACAACAACAACAGTGGTAAGGTTCTGGATTATCGTGAAGTCTTTTTTAATAATGGAGATGATAAACTGAATTCCAAGGTGACTGTATGGACGGACCAGGGGGGGGAGAGTGTCAGTGCTGAGGTTACTATGCCGGATGATATTGAGAAGGAGGAGTACTGGATTTATTCAAAGAACAGACCCGGTAGCTTGGTGGTTTCTTCACTTACTGAGGTGGTTGATGATGAGTATCCGGATTTAGCCGAATATATTGCCCGTTGCACAGTTAAGATAAATGATGTTGCTGTATCCAGAAGTGTTGGGAAAGAGGAATCATTTTCTGCATACAAGGGAGATAGGATAGAAATCAGTGCACCGCAGACTGTTTATTATGATGCCGACAGTGAATATCTGACTGACAGCACAAAGAATGAAGCCGATAAAATAAAGAATGATGCCAGGGAGAAGTTTGATGGAATAGGCATATCCATAGATGATGATCCGCAGACCGGTGATCCGACTCTATACCGCTTCACCTTTGAAGAAAGCTGTGAGGTTACATTGAAGTGGCATCACTACTATGCCTTGCGTATGGAACAGGATTTTTTGCTGACAGAGAGTACCCTGCGCGATGAGGCAGGAAATCCATGGGCCGGTCCGGTTGAATCGATGGCACTGGGTGATCCTGATCCGGAAATTACGCTGCACTGGATTGAGAAGGGAGGGCTTGTTATCGGGCAGATCGATGGTCAGGTTATGGATTTTACACATCCAGGGCTGGATATTCGTTATGTGCCGGTCGGATATTCTGTCTGCACCGATTTTGATGGGGATTTAGGCACTTTAGAAACTCGAAATTACTCTTTTCTTGTGGGGCAGTCGCCGCCTTTACGTCAGCAGATACAAGAGTTTGCTATGACTCGGCCAGCCTCATTTAAATATAAGTGGCGGATTCAGTATGGGATAAGGGTGAATGTAGATGGCCCGGAGCATGCCGCACTGCCAATAGTCCGGGCAAAAAACTGGATAGGAGTGTATGAAACTGCATATGTCGGTGAGGGGGTATTCTGGTTTTATCCGGGCAAAAATGTTCAAATTATGTCAGCGGCAAATGAAGGAGCGTCATCAAGTCATGCCTTGACCGGCTGGAGTAATGGTGATGGTTATTATCTGGGTGCTGTCGGGGAGGTTGACACAGTCGATGGATCTCTGGTTGATGATATTTCATTGGTTAACGGAATCTGGATAGAGTCACTGCCGGTAACGGACAGCAACAGTGAAGTGCGAACTTACCGCGGAATACAGATCTCTGGTGAAGGCCTGTTGCGTCCAGTGCGTACAACATGGCATTATGGTAATCAGGCATTTGAAGTTACAGTGCCGATAGGGAAGTATGTTTTTCAGCAACCGATGACTGTCGGAGAAAGGGTTTATGATGGAACAACCTTTCTGCAGGAACCATCTGTTATTCAGAAGAGTTCTGTCAGCGGAATATATCAGGAGGTGAGTGATGCTGATATGACCGTATGGGATGCTGTGAGCGCAAAGCTGTATCCGGTTGTGCCGGGAATGTTCCGGGTTACATGGCCTTCGCCTGATGTTGCTGGTCAGAATATTGATGTTATGGTTACAGCCGAGTACCCGGCTAAAGCTCACTATCCCCACATTACCAGCTCGCCACCGGTGGCACTTGATCCTGATCCGGATGATAACTTCATATTTGAAGCCATTAAATATAATGAGACCTTGGCATCAGTCGACAGCACGGGCAGTTTTGAGAGCTCCAATCCCGGACATGTGGTGCTGTTGTTCAAAGAAATTGACAATAGCGGCCGTATCGGACCTCAGGAATATGTACGCGTTCGCGTGGTGAACTCGCTTGCCTGGAACGACACAGCAGCACTGCAACCAGCGAGAACTGCAATTATAGGGAGCAGAATTGCTGATGAACTTGACCGTGCAAACCTGAAAACCGGGTTCCTGCTTTTTGATGCGGCTCGTTATAACCCGTTTGTATATGACAGTTCCAAACTGGAAAGCATCGCTGCGGTTTCTATATATGACATGGAGTTGCTTGCTTCGACCAGTCAGGAAAAAAAGGTTATCAATCCTGATAATCTTCCTGGACCGATTATACCCGTTAATCTGCATCCGGGAGCCAATGAGAACGAGAAGATAGTCATTGCCTGGTATGATGATCCTGCCGAGAATGATGGCCTGCTTTGGCCGTATGCAACGCGTGTCTATAATCCACGCTGGCCGGTCAGCCCGGCTGAGGGACTTGGACGTATTGTGATTGCAAGTCAGTACGGCAGCGAGAGTGTCGGTAATGACCTTCAGGATCAGATTGTTGTTGAGGCTATTACAAATACGGTTTCTGATGGTGCGGGAGGAACTGTTTTGAGTATTGTTCCAGCGGAGACAACCTATAACCCCTCACGTATTCAGCAATCCATTATATATCGGCAGCCCAATCGGGATACCGCCGGTTATAACCCTAATGAGGAACATGCCCTGATGGCGCCATCATTGCGCTTTGCTCAGGTCTCGCCGCGTCCTTCAGCAGCATATGCCCTGCGCGACAACGATTTGAACATCTACAATAAATTCTCTTCAGTAGAGGCCGGACAGCCTGTTGATTACACATCGCATCCGTTTGTTCTGACACAGTTCTACGATGCTGAGGCAGAAGAGTTCAAAATGCGGGTATATACGGTTATGGCAACGGTCCCTGAGATCGAGGGGTATACATTCGCCAACAGCGCACTCTGGGACGGAGCAACGCCGACGGCACTGCGTTTGCGTAATGAACCTAATGTGAGAATGGTAGCCGGAGAACCGGTAATTCCATTCTATCCGCTGGGGGTTGTTATCGGAGCTGTTTCTCCACCCGAGGCATTCGGTAAGAATATCACAGCGCAATTGACCTACTGGGAGGATCATAAGAATACCAGCTGGTCGGTATCCGGAGGTGAGAATGCCTGGTTTGCGGTATCTCCGTTCTATCCGCTCCTACCGGACTTCTGGTGGGAGGATGATAAACCGGGGCGTATAGTCACTGATGAGGATGATGTCAGGATCACCGCAATTCCTAATGTCGGTGACAGTCTTGCCTTCCTTCCAAATGATATTGATGAGTTTGAAAACTACAGTATCGGCGGAGATGTTGATGATGTGTTGGATAGAGATGCCACCCCGACCGAAATTCTTTACAGAAGCGACTGGCCTGATGTGGTACCGATACTTAAATCCGGTGAAACGCTTACATTCTCCGGTGGTGAATACCGGGCTGATCATCCCACAACGATTACGCTTGATGCTGACAACAACCTTCAGACGGTTGAGACCCCGGGTCTTCCTGAAGTTCTGGCTTTTGCAGCAGCTGAGATTGTTTTTGACTCTTTGAATCCGAAGGGCGAGGATGCTAAGTGGGTGAGCGACTGGACCGCACGTGTCGGGCAGGTTCTGGAAAAACGTTCGGTTGATCTCCTTGTCGGGAATTTCCCGCCCAAGCTCAGTCCAGCCAGCGGGCTTACCCGCATCAGCCAGGGTAAATACATATTCAGTGAGTTGCCGGCATCTCTGCAGAAGAGAGTGCGGTATGACCCCATCAACGGCAAGCTGGAGATATTCGGTTTAGTTAACGACAAAGATATCGGCGAGGACACCCTTACCGCTCCTCCGCCAGCCGTGTATGTTCTGGAACCGAATATCCTTACAGATGAAGATGTGAAAGCTCTGAAGGATCTGGATGATTCCTCTAGCTGGGCAGATAAGATCGACGAACTGCAGATATTAACGCTTAACCCGAATGTAATTACGGGGATGAGTGAGGATTACCTGGTTGGCTTGGAGCGCAAGATTGTGCGTGATGAAGAGAGCAACCTGCCTCTGTATGAACAGCCCGAGACCGTTCCGCCGGTAATCCAGCGGATTCCGTACAAGGCTGCACCACTGCGTGCATTTGGACCCGGACTGGCAGTTGTACCCAATGCGGACTTCCTTGATCCGGAGGCGAGCGTTCCTGATATCAGCTGGATAACGTTGGTTGAAAATAACGACCCAAGTCTGGGTGGCTCTCCGGTGACTCCGCATATCATCAAGGTCGACCGTCGCGAGCGCTATCGCGGTGCAATCAAAACGGTTCTTTCTGATAATGTCTTTGATGAGAATATCGTGCTGCGTCACCAGGGTGACTTCGGTGCCAACGCAGACAAGCTTGTCTTTGAGTGGTGGTATCGTCCGGATGACGGAAGACTGAATGTTCCGCCGCCGGATCTGATTGAACCGGGCAAGTCGAATCCATGGATGCTCTTCCCTGATTTGAGCGGAAGCCAGGGTGTGGGACGCTTTGAAGTGATGCTCAAGGGCAATCCTAATGCTCCTGAAGCACTCTTGGCAGACACCTGGTGGTATTGCCGATATCGTCATGAGAACGATAAGATTGATGGAACCGATTGGGGTGAGGATGATGAACGGGTGAACTTCACCTGGGCTGGTGCCGGAAACTCAGATCCGTTTAATGACTTTGACTTGGATGGATTGATGGACTTTAAACCGCAGCTGGCCATGGGTTGGATCAAGCGGGTGCTTGATGCTGTTAATCCTTATGAAGCGCGCATCCGTGATTTTGAAGGTGAGAGTCCGGCTACGGTAAGCAGTATGCTCCAGCAGTTCGGCCCCCGTTATGAAGGACCTGTGGCTCTGAATCCAGATAAGAATGTGATTGAGAATGTAGGATTGATTGCCCTCTATCAAACCATTCTCAACCGTGGTAAAGCGTTGAGCATTAATCTCTCCCGACCGGTTTCAACACCGGCCATTGCCAATGCTCTGCAGCTGGCATCAACCCGTTTGAGTGATTTCTACACGCTGCTCGCTAATGAAGCCTACTCCGATGCGCAGGACCCGACAGTTGGTATAGGAAGCGACAGTGTTGATCTGGGGAGTCTTTCACCGACGATCTTTGCATTCCAGAATCAGCTGGCCACCTTGATGGATGAAGAGCTGGGCATGCTGCGAGGTCTGGATGACGGCTTTGCTCGACCTGTGTATAACCGCCTTTTCTGGAACTTCACCAAGGGCGAGGGAGAGGCCGCCTATGCGCTGAACTACAATGTCAGCGATATTAACATGGATGGATTTATTGATGAAGATGATGCCATGATTCTCTATCCTCAGGGACATGGTGATGCCTGGGGGCATTACCTGACGGCAACCAGGATGCAGTATAACCTGTTGAAACACCCTTACTTTAACTGGGTATCCCGCTCTGAGTTCTACAACTTGATGGATATTGTACTGAAGGTTGACTTCCTTGATGAACGCAAGTTTGCGCAGATGGCAGCAGCCAAGGCAAAAGCCGGTGCCGATGTGGTCAACCTCAGTTACCGTGAAAAATTTGTTAAAGATCCGACTGCTCAATGGCAGGGTTACCGTGATAGCAATCCTGACAGGGCATGGGGAGTTGAAGGTTGGTCCCGCCGTGCGGCGCAGGGGGCATTTTTTGACTGGGTAACAGCCAATGCCCTTCTTCCCTCAGTACATCCTAATGAGGAACTTGAAGGAATTCAGAAGGTTGACAGAACCTCCAACGCGGACATATCTGTGATCTCTGCAAATATGAACAAAGTACAGTCAACCTTTGATCAGGCTAATAACGGTTATAACCCGCTGGGGCTTTCAAAGGATTCCATTGTCTTTGATATCGACCCGACATTCATGGAGGTTGGTTCCGGAATGCAGGGGGAGATGCACTTTGATCAGCTTTTCTCCCGTGCGGAAGCGGCCCTTGAAAACCTGCGCTCAACATGGAACAGTGCTAATGAAGCCAGAAACCGGGTCCGGGCGATTGCGAATACAGAAGCCGAGTTCCGAAATAATATATATCAGGAGGACCTCTCCTACCGCAATCAGTTGATTGAGCTCTTCGGTAAACCCTATGAAGGTACTATCGGATCAGGTCAACTATATCCAGCCGGGTATGATGGTCCAGACCTGGCTCTCTATATGTATGTGGATGTCCGCGAGATTAATGATGCAACGGTTCCCGGGCCCACACTTGATTTTGCCACTTTTACCGGCAACAGCCTGTCCAGCGGAACCATGCGTGACGCGTATGATGATCTGTTTACAGATGACTTTCTGCTTTTTGGTTTTTCACTCTTTTCTGACGATAATGAGTTGCAAACTGACTTAACCTCGACCTTTGCCCCGACCTTTGCCCCAGATGCAAATGGAGTCAGCGATGTCGAGGCACGTGACGGTCTGTATGCACTGAATTATACAACTCTCAGCGATCCGCGGGTTGAACTGGATAATTTTACATCACTTATGCCGGTATCGGCCAAAGGGTATACATTCCAGGCACCTGCATCGTGGGGGAACAGGCTTGTTTCTGGACGACTGCAGAGTCTGGTTAATCAAATGATCCGACAGGAGGCAGCTGTTGCCGAGGCAGTCGCTGCATGGGATGGTAAGGCCGGAGAGATTATCAGAACCATGCGCATTATTGAAGCACGGGTTGCAACAAGTGATAGCATAGCAAACAGGAACGAGGACTTTGAGCGGTCCCGTTATATTATAAATACTATTATTAATGGCATTATTCTGGCTGTTGAGTCGCTTGAGTCTGGAAAAAAAATGGCAACGATTACCTCTGATGCGCTTCAGGAGGCCACTCCGTTAAATCTTCCTATGGTAGGTTTGGCTGTCTCTCCCGGTGATGCTCTAAGCCCGTTGCGTAGTGCCATAGACTTCGGTAAACTGGCCTTTACAACAACCTTTGACTGGGCACAGATCGGGCTGAACACCACCAGACTGATTCAGTCGACGGCATTTGAAATTGCTGAGAAAGAGGTCGGGCTTGCCAATGACTCCGCTGAGCGGGAGCTGGCGAAAAAAGAGTGGCTTAAAGATCTTGAGGATCTGGTGGGTGATGAGCCGGTATTGCGCATATCGTTATTTAAAGAGATAGAGGCGCTGCGGGGTCTCTCTGAGCAGTATAGAGCCCTGCTGGATGAAGGCTCCCGGCTTATAGATGAGAGAACCGCATTCAACAAGCGCGTGGCGGCAGCAACACAGCTTAACCGCTACCAGGACATGACCTTCAGGGTTTCACGCAACCACGCACTTCAGAATTACAGGTCATCGTTTGATCTGACCGCACGTTATGTGTATCTGGCTGCAAAAGCTTATGACTATGAAACCAGCCTTGATGATGCGAATGCAGCATCTCCGCAGGGAGCTATGAAGAAGATCGTTAAAGCACGCAGCGCCGGTGATCTATCAGGTCAGCTGGGGTGGCTGAAAACAAACTATGATGCATTGGAAGGCCAGCTGGGGGTCAACAACCCGCAGAGCGAATTTGGAAAGATATCTCTGCGCACAGAGAAGTTCCGCATCTATCCGAAGGATTCAATCCAGGGATCTCACCCTGGTGCAGAGTCTTCCGGTTCGCCTGCTAATTACCTCTGGAAGCAGAAGTTGCAGTCAATGCGGGTGGATAATCTGTGGGAGGTCTCGGAGTTCCGGCAGTACTGCAGACCATTTGACATAATGCCCGAAGATGGTTCTGAACCTGGAATTGTTATCCGTTTCGGAACTGACATCAAGGCCGGTGAGAATTTCTTTGGCCACCTGCTTAGTGGAGGCGACCACTCTTATGATCCCAGTGTTTATGCAACAAAGATACGTGCTGCGGGAATCTGGTTCTCCGACTATCAGAGCGAGAGTCTTGAGCAGGATCTGCCGGAGGCACCGCGAGTGTATCTGTTTCCCGCAGGTATGGACATGCTGAGTATCTCCACCAGCGGTGATCCGACGCAGACACGATACTGGAACGTAGTCGATCAGAGAATACCGGTTCCGATTGCCTCGATAGGTAGTGAGCTTGATCAGAGTGACTGGGTGCCGGTGTTTGACAGCCTCAACGGTGTTTATGGCGAGGAACGACGGTTCTCAAGCTTCAGGGCCTATCATGATGGTTCGGATGAAATAAATGATGACGAACTGATCTACAATTCCCGGCTGGTTGGACGATCCGTGCGCAATACGCAGTGGGTATTGATTATCCCGGGGCGCACTTTGAATGCGGACCCGAATGTCGGACTGGATCGGTTTATCGATCAGGTAAGCGATATCAAACTTGTATTTGAAACTTATGGGTACTCAGGAAATTAATATGATGAAGCGTTTTATTGAGAGGGATATAATGAAAAATAGAAACATTCTCACAACAGCAGCAGCGCTTCTGCTTTGCGGCTGGACTGCACAGGCAGCTTCAATCCAGGAACCTTCAACGGTTTTTTATGGAAAAGTAATCGGAGTCGGAGACGCTCAGCCCTTTATAATTCATGAGGGGACTCTTGTGTGGACCATCAGAAACGGGAACGGTTCAAATGTGGTTTTCAATGCCACTTTGTTCCCTCTTAAAGACGGGGAGTTCAGCTATCGTCTGGATATTCCGCACAGTGCCGTTGCTTATGATCTGGAACTGCCCGACATTGGAATTCCGCTGCCGGCGGTTTCTCAGACAAACAGTCATGTTTCTGCTAAGGTTAACGGGCTGTCCGTGGAGTTTATTGGGCCCAGCGGTTCCGCTTTTACGGCTGGTCAGGTTACGAGGGCCGAGACATACCAACTTGATATGGCGATTAATCTCAAGGCCACTGATTCCGATGATGACGGCATGCCGGACTGGTGGGAGGATCTGATGGGTCTGGATAAGCAGAATCCCTCTGATAAATACATGGATGCCGATGGTGACGGGATCTTAAGTCTCGCAGAATACCTCAATTCATCAAATCCCAATCATGATGACCGTGTGCCTTCGATACGTACCGAAGAACTTCTTGTTTTTCCTGAAAGTGTGACAGGCATTCGTCTGGTTGCAGTGGATGTTAACAGCACTCCGGATGATCTTCTTTTTACTCTCTCTGAGATTCCTGCAAATGGCAAGCTGGTGCTTCGTAATGTTAATGAAGATCCTGAAAATCCTGATCTGGAGCTGTCAACAGGCGCACAGTTTACTCAGTCTGATGTAAACAGCGGACGTTTGGTGTTTGTTCATGATGAAGTTGATCCTGTAGCAGATGATGCAATTGCCTTGACAGTTTCTGATGGTGTCAGTGGTACGAATGTTGCAGGGACAATTAAACTCTCTTTCTATGAAGAACCGGAAGAACCGTCGTTGATGTCCACGTCCCAGCAGCAGCGTCAGCGTGCGTATGCCGCAGCACAGAGATCGGATGTTGTTCTTTGGGATGCACTTCGCTCCTTTGAAGATATTGTCTTTGCCGCACCCAGCTCGGGGATGGCATCAACGGAGTACAGCATCTCCTATCAGCCTAAGTTCGGGGATGAACAGGGGCAGGTGATGACCGGTGGCCGCGGGGATGATGATCTAACCGGTGGAATGGAGGATGACACTATTGTTGGTGGTATCGGCTTTGATACATTGAGCGGAGGTGGTGGAGCCGACACCTTTATATTCGATGAGGGTGATGACGCCTCAGACATAATTACCGATTTTGATCCTTTAGAGGGTGACCGTATAGACCTTGGCGGGATGCTTGCGGCGCGCAGCGGAATGGTGCATGAATCTGTACGCTTCCAGATCAGCGGGGCAGATACACTGGTTGGCCTGAATGTCTCCGAAGGTGACACAGATTTTTCCAGTCATGTGTTGCGGCTTGAAGGTGTGGCTGTAGACGAACTGACTGCTTACCAGCTGGTATTCTCCGGCAAAGTCGATGTAGGCAGGCTGAAACTTCAGCCGAGTGTAACAATTGTCGCAACAGACAATATTGCCTCTGAGAATGGAGGCAACTCGGGTGTCTTTACTCTGACACGTCAGGGGGATCTTTCACAAGCTGTCGATGTTGATATTCTGGTGGGAGGCTCTGCTCAGAACAATGTGGATTACTCCAACATAGGCTCATCAGTGCATTTTGAAGTAGGTCAGTCAACTATGACCATACAGGTATCTCCATTTGTTGATGGCAATGTTGAATCAGATGAGATTGTTGAAGTTACGCTTCAGAACACAGATGTCTACTGTCTCGGCAGGGATATTGTAGCACGCCTGATGATTAAAGATCTGCAGTCTGTCGTAGGTGTTGAAGTGTTCAAGGCTTTAGGCTCTGTTGATACGCTAGATCCAGCAATTATTCTGGTTACACGTAATGGACAGACTGCAACACCTCTCTTTGTCGCTCTGAATATTGGCGGTAAGGCAGTTAATGATGTTGATTATCAGCGCATAAGTGGATATGTGAATTTTGCGATCAGTCAGACAACCGTTGTGATTGAAATTATTCCTAAATCAACTGCCTCGTTGAGTGGTGGAGCCGAGACAGTAACCGTTGAGGTCGTGGGCAATGCGGAGGAGTATGCTCTTGCCGATAATGCCGGTGTGAGCATTGTGCTGGTTGATATGCTGGATACTCTGGATGTATGGAAAGAGCGGGTTGCCCCTGGCGATGAGTCAACACTCTCTGAGTTTGCATTACTCAAGGCGGGTGGCAGCGGTATTGACAACCTGTTCTGCTATGCCTACGGTATGAATCCTGATAATCCGGATCGCGAATTGCTGCCGCAGATAAGATTCCGCAACGGACGCCTTAATGTGGATGTGCACCAGAACCCATCGGCAACAGATCTTCAGTTTGTTGTTGAAGCATCAACTGATTTGCAGAGCTGGTCTACAGGGCTGATTCGTACAGTGGCGGTTCCAGAGCTTGCTGTTTCAGCGGGGGTCGTGACCTACGAAGCTGTTCCAGCAGTGGGTCTGAATCCCAGAATGTTTGTTCGTGTCCGCGTAATATATAACGATTAAGCCTGCATAGGAAAAGTATGAAAACGGAGATGAACATGGATATTTGTAATCAGCTGGCTTCAGGAATACTCATTTGTGCGCTTGTGTTGAGTGTTTCCTGTTCCAGGGAGTCCGAGACTCCCTCGGGTGATAACCCTGATGAGCTGGTTCGCATGGGTGATTGCTCCATTACGGTGCAGGATCTGGAGGCAGAGCAGGGCCTTCTGCGGAACGAGGGACATCCTGTACCTTCTCAGAAAGAGCTTCTTCAACGCCTGGTTGAGTTCAAAGCCCAGGCGCTAAAGGCGCGTTCTATGGGAGTGGGGGAAGATCCTGCCGTGCAGCGTCAGATTGAGAAACTGCTGATTGCTGCCATGCGCAAAAAAGAGAAAATCCTTGAGGCGCAGGTTGTTGCGGATGAAGATATTAAAGCGGTATATGATGAGAGTATATCCAAATATACCCATCCTGCCCTTGATCGCTTTGCAATTCTTTATCTTCAGTTGGAAAAGAGTGCCAGCTCTTCCAAACGTGCTGAGGTGTGTGAAAGGATGAAAGATGCTTTGAAACAGGCTCAGGCTCAGAAACCCTCCGACCGCGCTCGACCGAGCGAACAGGGGTTTGACAAACTTTCAGCGACCCATTCGGATGACTTGGTGAGTCGCTATCGTGGAGGTGATAGCGGGTGGTCAAATCGCAATGCCCCCTCCACCCGTGTTCCTAAAGAGGTATGGGAGGCGGGGATTGCTCTTGATAAGGGGGAGATCAGTGAAATCCTTGAGCGACCTAATGGATTTTACCTGATAAAAAAAACGGATTTCAGAGCAGAGAATATTACTCCGTTTGAAAAAGTGCGTGTTGCAATCAGGAAAAATATTTTGCAACAACGCAGGCAAAAGGCTGAAAAAGATTTTGTGCAGGCCTGTTTGACATGGGCTGCACCGGTAACGAATGAAGATCGGATTGCAGTGCTTTCTGTTGCTTCAGAATCCATTACTGATGTTGTAAACAAAGATGTTAGGTTGATGGGGGTGCCAGGTGAATAATGACAATATTTTATCAGCAGTGTTACTGGACCGGTTGGTACAGAGGAAAAGGATGTGAATACTATGAAAAAATTACTGAAAAAAAGATGGAGTTGGAGTGTCGTATCACGCATTGTGATGATTGGATCGTTTTTTTTGGTTTCTTCAATCGGTATATGTGCGTCTGGTGCTGTAATCTCAGATATTGATGATCAGATCATTGATGAAGATTCCGCAACCGGAAATTTGGCTTTTCAGGTTACCAATATTGCTCCTCTGATCACTGGTACGATAACAGGTTATTCCTCAAATACCAACCTTGTGCCGGATGTGAATATAGTAATTGACGGCCCGGTGACTGCTGCAACAGTGACGGTAACTTCTGCGACTAATCAATATGGCATCGCAGATATAACGCTCATATTTTCAGGTAGTGATGCCTCAGGGGCAACAAATTCGTTTCAGATGGAGGTGCTTTCGGTAAACGATATGCCGGTAATTTCATTGCAGGGAAGCCTGATAATGGATGAGGACACAACAACGAATCTGGCATTTACGGTATTTGATGTGGAGGATGATGACGGGACGTTAACAGTCTTTGCTGAATTTCAGAATCTGAGTGCCACATCACCGGATCTGTTTGTCAGTGGAGGCGCGGGTTTCGGTGGGAGCAGCTCTAACCGGACGGTGACGATGATGCCGTCTCTGAATGATAATGGTGATTCTGTTATCAGTATTTACGTGGTTGATTCAGACAATGCAACCAATAAGGCGGATATTTCCGTAGAGGTGATTCCTGTACCTGACCCTCCTGCTATTATAGGCCTACTTGATGTAAACATCGCTGATATCAATGAGAATCTTAATATATATTCGGGAGTTGTCGTTGTCGATCCGGATCATAATAAACCGGACCCCGAAGTGCTTACTTTGACAATTTCCTATGATGAGGGAGATGCTATAGGAGCGTTTGACTGGATGATTGGTGATACTTTTATTGATATATCAGGATCGCCGGATGATATTACATCGGTTATTAATGCGCATCTTTTTACACCATTTCAGAATGTAGTTGCTCCAGATTTAATTGAAAGTATGGATGTCAATCTAAGTGTGCTGGATATCGAGAGCCCACAGAATTTTGTTGTTGCTGCAACTAATGTTATTTCGGTTCTTTCGATTAACGATCCTCCTTTAGTCGGTTTGACACTTTCGCCCTCTGTTATTAATGACACACAGAGCGCAACTCCATTTTCGATAACAATAAATGATCCTGATGTTGATGAGTCCTTTATGCTTGAGATTACAAGTGATGATGTCAGCGATGTGTTTGGCTCACTCTCATCAACGAATCTCCTGAGATCACCAGCACATATAGTTGAGAGTGCTGTCCGTTCAATAACCTATACGCCGATGATCAATGTTATTACCAACCAGCAAACAGTTAGTTTCACGTTCAGCTTGGTTGATAATTATGGTGGGACAGGAATAGACAGCACAACATTAGTCATTAATGAGGTTAATAATGTTCCTCTAATCAGCGGTCTGCCATATAGTTTGTTGAGAACGGATGATTCTACTCCGATTACTCCGTTCCCGGTTGTTACTATAAACGATTGTGATCGCAGCGGAAAAGAACAGCTTGATGTGATGATTTCTGTCAGTGATCCGGTTTACGGATCAATGTCAGAGTCCTCTTTTTCGGGAACAGCGGAAGATGCGACTACATGGATTCATACGGTGCAGTTTGTTCCGAATATCAACAGCGTCGCTGTGGGTGAAGAGGAGCTTGTTTTTTTGACCCTTACCGTAAGGGATACCAAGATCAATGAAAAGAGTAACAGCCAGACTGAAATAGCAGTTAGCGGGGTTAATGGCGCACCTGAATTCATCGGGGAATCTGCTGCAGGCATCATCGATGTGGTTCGACCAACTGACCCTCGCCCTTTTGAAGGCATATATGTAATAGATGATGAAACAGATGACCTGATTATTACCATTGCTTTGGATAATGAGAACAAAGGAACTCTGGCTAATACCTCAACAGAGATTGGGTTCGGAGAGATAACGTCCGGGTATTATGCTTTCATAAATGATCTGGCCGCTATATCCAACCTTCTTAATGGACTCGTATTTAATGTTAATAGCAGCTATCCCTTCCCCGCTTCATCGTACGGTGATACAACCTTTACCCTGACAGTAACTGATGCTCTTGAAAACAGTGATACGGTTGAAGTGCGTATACGTCTTGAAAAGAATTCACAGAATTTCCTTGTTACGCATACAACGGATGATGATAGTGTCGGCTCTATCCGTTACGCAGTGTCGCAGGCGAGTGCGGGAGATCATATCACATTTGCACTTCAGGAATATCCCGCTCTTATCCGCCTGGATTCCGCAAGGGAGAAGATTGTGCTTTCTCGGCACATGACAATAAAGGGTCCCGGTGCGGACCTGCTTCGGATCAGTGGTGACTCCGACGGGGATGGCAGTCCCGATACCCAGATATTCAGGGTCGAAGCCAATGTTGTGATTGAGGGATTGACACTTGAATCCGGAACAGCCCAGACAGGCGGAGCTGTTAGTGTGGAGGCTGGCGGATGCTTGACAATGAATGGCTGCGTGGTCAAGGATAGCGAAGCGGTCCTATGGGGTGGCGGAATTGATGTGAAGGGCCAGTTGATTTTGAATAACTGCCTTGTGCGAGACAACAAAACCTTGTTTGCTTCTGGAATTGGCGGAGGAGGAGTTGCTCTCTATTCAAAACAACCCTGTTCTTTTGTTAACACAACATTCTCCGGTAACATGCAGATGGCTCCAACAGGACGAGACGGCGGCGGGGCCTTGCTTGTTGGCAACTCGGATGTGCAGGTATTCTTCCTGGTTGATATTAAGCATTGCACCTTTGTGGCGAACAACGATGCATCAACCGCTAAAAAGGCCAGTGCTCTTTCGGTTATTACGATGGGCTCTGATGTGCGCCTTTTGAACTCCATCTTTGCTGATGGCACAGGCCGCAATATTCAGCTGAACAGTGGAACCATTACCTCACTGGGAGGTAATATATCCGATGATTCTGCCAAGGTCTCGCAGTCCGGTGCCTCTGATGAAACAGAGCTGTTTACTGGTACAAACGATCAGGTCAGGGTTGTTGATATCGCTCTCGGTCCCCTTACCCGTCTGGAAGGACCCACTGAAGTTTATCCATTGTTAACCGGGAGTCCTGCTATTGATGTCGGAGTTGCCTCAATGGTTGGTGTAGACCAGCGGGGTGTCCATCGTATCGGTACTCCGGATTGCGGCGCATATGAATATGACAGCTTAACCCGCGTAATGATAAACGAAATTCTGTGCAAGGGTGGAGCTTCTGATTTCATTGAACTATATGTTCCACGTAATTCGCGGATTACTGACCTAGAGGGTTATCAGCTTTTTGTTAACACTAACCTCTGTCATGTTTTTGCACCCACCGCAATTGAGCCGGGCAGTGGAATCCTTCTGTCGTCGGGTCCTGTTGCTATCACCAATATAGCGGTGGTAGCTCCCAGTGTTCTGCCTCTGGATTTGAAGGATCAGGGTGTTATTACTATATTGAATTCTGCTGGTCAGATTGTGGCAACTTCAACGTATGTTGATAAATTCCCCGATCTTTCGCATCTTGATCTATCGGTTTCCTCTCTGACACTTGCGCCTCAGTTCGTAGGATATGCACTTCTGCCGCATAAATATGTTCAGGCTCCGCCATTTGGTGGATGGGACGTTGGAAACCCGACTGATGCATCATCTCCCGGAGCAGATACAACGCTTACTCAGTTTGGTTCGGATAACGCACAACCAGTTGCAATAGATGATGTTGTTGGACTGGGTGAGGACATGCTTACCCTGATTCCTGTTACATTCAATGACCTGGATGCCGATGGCTCTGATATCGTTGTTGTCACCGGCCTGCCTGTTGTCGCCAGTAATACAACTGCGATGGGGGCATCTTACTGGATGAGTACCAACCCGGTAATCGGCTACAGTCAAGGGGTGTATTATGATCCGCGTACCTCTGATATATTCGACTCTCTCCCTAACGGTGCGGAGGCGATGGATTCCTTTGTCTATAAGATTGCCGATGTGGGTTCCGGCTCAATCAGTGCAATAGTCTCTACAAATGGTGACGTGAGGGTTACGGCCGAGGGACACCGTCTGGCGGATGGTGCAGAGGTGCAGATCTTTGGAACAACAGATTATAATGGAACATACACCATAAGCGCTGTGACCAATGATTCATTTGTTGTTTCAGCTACTTATCTGCAGGATGAATTCAGCGGGTCATGGATCGCACGGACATTGCGTGGAGCCAGTGACACAGGAATAGTATCTATAGTGGTGGTCGGTGCCAATGACTACCCTGTTGCTGATGAAGATGCTTTCAACTGCGGTGAAGAGGATATCCTGCGTATTCTGGGTGATCCCGAGAACGGTGTTGTATTTGATGATGCGGCTCTCTATCCTGTGCCTGTAAATCTTGCGACCGGTAATCTGTTGATCAACGACTCCGATATAGATACCGATGATGACAACTCAACCCTGCTTGTAGTTGGTGTGCTGGATGGAGTTACAGCAATAAATGATTTCTCAGGAATAAACAACCTGACACCTGTAACCGTTTATTCCGCAAACCATGGGTTGTTAACCGGCGACAGAATTGTGATCTCTGGTTATGGCGGGCATCCCTCCTACAATGGAGAGAAGGATATTACTGTTCTTGATGCGGACAACTTTACTATTCCCGTGGTGTATGTTGATAATGCCCCATCAAAAGGGATCTGGGGTCGTTTGGATGACAGAAACAGGCTGAATGCAACGAGTATGCTTGAGGCCGATGTTATGCTGGATATACGTTTTGATCGCGACGAGACACATGTAATTTATAATCCGCGGGGCTCAGCTGTGCTTAACGCAATATCCCTTGGAGAAAGTCTTGTTGATACTTTCTACTATGCGATTGAAGATTCGCACGGTGCAGTAAGCCTGGGGCGTGTTGATATTACGGTGGCGGGTGTTAATGAGCTCCCCGATGTTGGTGCAGATCCAGAATCTCTGCATGTGCTTAATCCGTATATCAATCCGTCAAATACACTTTCCGATGTTCTCGGTGGGTTGACTGTCGTGGATGCGGTTGGTGCCGGTTCTGACACACCGAACCGCGGCGATGTACGCGTTTATACGGAAGGCGCAGGGGAGGCTGAGAGCGTGGTTATCACGGATGCATGGTTTACAAAAGAGACCGAGGTGCTCGAGATCTATCCGGTTGACTTGCTTGCCAACGACTCCGATCAGGATTCTGACGACAAGCTGCGTGTCTTTGAAGTGTTTGACAGTAATCATGGGGTGGCGGTTACGCTCGACGTAAACACAAACATCCAGTACAACGCATCTGAATCCAGTGTTCTGGATGCTCTTGCACAGGGAGAGCAGGTACTAGATTTTTTCCGTGCAGTGATTGCCGATGACCATGGCGGATTTGTGACCAATGTGGTGGTCGTGATTGTTGAAGGAGTGAATGATACTCCGGTGAGTGTTGATGATAATATCACGATTGATGAGGATGTGGAGATGTTCTCCTTTGATCCGCGCGCGGTCATGATCACCAATGACCCCTCCGGTCGCTTCTCGTACACATCTGCTGATCCCAACGATTATGATGTGGATATTAACGGGACACTGCCTGATAATGAGCTGTGGATTGTTATCACAAATGCCACCCTCTCTGATCACAAGGCTCTCTACTCGTTAACCAACAACCTGATGACCTATCATCCGTTCTCATCAACCAATGTGCCGAAATATGCCTTGGGACCCTGGGGCCTCTACCTTGACGGTCTCTCCGAGACAAACCGCCTGGATGATACTTTTGTTTATACTGTAAGTGATCAGTCTTTCATATTTGCAGAGAACGATCTCTTCCGTGTTGAAGCTGATGGTTCCGATTATTTGCTGAATGTCTTGGCAAATGACCGCAATTATAATTTGCGAGGCGGAACAATTTCAAATGACGTGGTCGGTATACCCGATAATCGCGGTGTCGTGAGCATAACCGCAGGTGGAGCCATGCTGCTCTATACCCCTGAGGTGAACTTTGTGGGTGATGAAACCTTCACCTACACCATATCTGATGAGTTTGGTAACATAGACAAAGGACGTGTAACAGTTCGTGTTACGCGAGAGCTCTTTAACGGAGATCTTCAGGTTAACGATGATGCATTTTCAGTTGCTCTCGGAGAAGAGGTATCTCTGGATGTTCTGGCCAATGATAACAGGCTGCCGGGTACAGGCGGTGCCCTGATTATTACCAGACTCATCACAAACAACCAGCCTCATATCAGGCTGGTGAACAACATGATTCAGTATGTTCAGACCAATGACTTGGTGAGTACTGAAACCTTTAGCTATGAGGCTGCAGGGGCCGTTGACGGCGATGTCCGAGTGCTTGCAAATGTTTTCATCAGAGTTGTTAACCGTACGAAAAATCTACCTGTGCAGGACGACTTCTTTACTGTTCCGTACGGAAGTTCTGAACAGCAGCTTAATGTTGTGGCCAATGACTATATCCTGCCAAATGCCCGCAACTCTCAAATTCTCAATATAGATGGAACGACCATCGGCACCGTAACTAACGATACCGGAAACAATACCTTGAAATATACCGCAAAAACCGGTTTTACCGGCAAGGATATCTTTGGCTACACTATTACGGATAACCTGGGTGGAACAGGTTCAGGTACCGTTACGGTATATGTAGGCATGCCTGTTGCAACTGATGATGTTTATACCGTTCCAAAAACGCCCGGTAGCCAAGACCTCTATGTTCTGGTTAATGACCAGATACTGCCGGGAAGCAGTGGTTCTGTTACGATCGAGTCAGTAGCTGGAACACCTGCAAACGGGAGCATTACGGATTCCAGTGGTATGTTGACATTCAGCTCCAATGGAACCGTAGGTACCGGGACTGTATCCTATGTTATTACCGATGGTGTCCGTACCGCGGAAGCCAGAGTTACAATAAACACTGTCGATGACGGGGTATATGCAACCAAGGATACATTCAGGGTTCTCGGCGATAGCGGAGATATAACACTGAATGTGTTGAATAACGATTGCTCATTACCGGATACAGATCGCGTTCTGACAATAACCGCGATTGGTACCGGGATTGATGCTCCTGATCATGGTGGTACTGTTGTGCGCTCCGTAGACAATAAAACACTGCTCTACACTCCTGCCCCCGGGTTTATTGGTGAAGAGACCTTTTCCTACACCATGACAGATGCACGCTTTACGGATGAAGCTAAAGTGGTGATTAATGTGCAGATGCCTGTAATCGCCGTGAATGATGATCGCTTTGCCGTTTATCATGAGGGAAATGACACCGGAACATTCACATTGCCGGTATTGAATAATGATTCATTTCTTCCTGATCTGGGTGGTATCTTTGAAATTAGCGGTCTCGGTATAGAGGGGAATGCACCGGATGTGGGTGGAACTGTTGAGCTCTCTCCTGATGGACAGAGCATTGTATACCAGCCCGATACAAACTATACTGGTTCAGCATCATACACGGAAACCTTTACCTATGAAGCCGGTGATGGAACCGATACCCGCGTGGAAGGTACGGTTGAAGTTAAAGTTTATCCGCAGAGCGAAGGACGTCTTCCTGAAGCCAATATGGATGTTTTCTCCGTGGAAAGGAACAGCACCGGGAATATCCTGCCGGTAACAGATAATGACAGTGTGATTCCCGATACAGCCGCAAGCTGGACTATCACCGATGTGAGTACCCCGGCCTTTGGTGGTGTGGCAGTTATTGTAGGCTCAACAATTGTCTATACACCGGCTCCGGACTTTGTAGGAACCGATACGTTCAGCTATGATATAAACAACGGACTTGGAAGTACTGTTCAGGCGACTGTGAGTGTCAAGGTCGGTTCACTACTGCTGAATGAGGATGTGTTTGTTGTTGTTTCCGGTTCCACTCAGTATGAGCTGGATGTACTCCTTAACGATGGCATTCTGCCCGGGCCGGAGTTCACTCCTGTAATTGACACAAGCCTGAATGCAGCTCTGCTCGGCACAGTTGTGGCTGAAACTAATATGATGCTGTACACACCTTCAGAGGTGTATACGGGTGAGTATCCTTATGTTGATACCGTCCTTTACGGGGTAGTAGATGATTCCGGACTGACCCAGACCAGTGTCGTGAGTGTGCTTGTTGTTGAGCAGGGCTCCGACCGCAGCTCTTCCACCATCACCTTTACGGTTGAGGGTGTTAATGATCTGCCGGTTCTGCATAACTTCAATCTGGTGGTGCCGACAATGGATAAACAATCTGTCTCTCCTTTCTCGTCGAGCTTCATTACTGATGTCGATGAGTGGGGTGTTGAGCCTTTAACCGTTAATATCAGGATTGATGATCCGATTAAGGGTAAACTTATAAATCTGGGTATTTTCACAAAGATTGCACCGGGTGAGTATGCTGTTTCAAATGTTAGTCCTGCCGTAGTCTCATCGGCGATCCAGACGCTTGTATTCGTGCCGGTAGAAAACCGTATTACTGTTGGAACCATAGAAGATACCGTCTTCACTATAAGTGTCTGGGACCCTTATGTAACCTCGCCTATCAGGCATACCATGACTGTTCGTGTTACTCCAATCAATGATACTTCGATTATCAGCGGTACCGTTGCTGGTCAGACTGTATATGAGTATTCACAGTTAAAGCCTTTCTTTGGGGTGACAATTACTGAGATTGATGATCTGACCCTACAACCGCTTACCGTTGATGTCTTAATTGATGATTCGACTCACGGATTACTCTCTTCTCTTGGACCGTTTGTTGATATGGGCGGTGGTGTATATCGAGGTGTCGGATTAACAGCGGTACAGGCTTCTGAATCCCTCAGGGCGTTGGTCTTTGAACCTACGACAGGTTTTAGGCTCTCAGAGACAATGCCGACAGAGATTACTCGTTTGACAATAATTGTTGATGATCAGTTTGCAGCACCGGTTGTTGATGATACAACTACAGTTATCATCAGTGATGCCTGGGTGGGCGAGAATAGATCTCCATGGGATGATGTGTATGATGCCGGATATGTAAAAGCGGTTGGTGGAACACGTGACATTGTGGCAGTAGGTACGCCCGAGCTTAACTCTGGTGTAGTATCACTATATTATCGAAATCTTGGCGGTAAAGAAAACTGGGGATTCCTTAGGAATATTGAACCAGCTGGTATTTCTCCAAATGCTGAGTTTGGATCAGCCATTGCGATGCAGGAGGACCTGCTTGTGGTTGGTGCCCCTGATAACTTAAGTAGAGGCTCTGTGTTTATTTACCGTAAAGATGCGGATGGACCGGATAATTGGGGTTTGGTCACTACTTTGTCAGATGTTTCAGGTAACTTGAATGAACACTTTGGTTGTTCTGTTGCTATATCTGGAGATATATTGATTGTAGGTGCTTCGGATGCAAATGGTAATCGCTTGGATTCCGGTGAAGTCTTTGTTTATCGTAGAGATCCTATAAATTCAGATGACTGGATCTATGTAGAGTCACTGGTCCCCAATGATAATGTCGCTGGTACGTCATTCGGTTATGATGTCGCAATTCATGAGAATCGGATTATCGTAGGAGCTCCTTATGACGACTCTTTGACATCTAGGTCTGGAGCCGCGTATACGTTTGCCCGTGCATCTGAATCTGCATCGTGGACTCTGGTACAGAAGCTTCTGCCTTCCTGTAATTATAGTGGCTGGTTCGGTTTCTCTGTTGATATTTACGATGATGTTGCTGTAGTCGGCGCTCCTCAATCCAATTCTTTAATATACGATTATGCAAAGACCTATGTATACATGGATGCCGGTGCAGGAACAACCTGGACTGAAAAGAAGGTTTTGAGCCTTCCATTAAGTGGAGATCGAGGCTCTCAGTTTGGCTACAGCGTGCAGGTTGACCGAGGTTTTCTGATTGTTGGTGCTCCAAATATGGAAGTAGATAGTTGGCTTGCAGGCGTGGTTTATGCATATAAGCGTGATTTGGGTGGTAATGACAATTGGGGAAAACTTGATCACTTTGTGGATACTGATGGAGCGTACTGGAGTAATTTTGGGCTTTCAATTAACCTCGAAGATCACACTCTGGCTATATGTAAATCTGCAGATAGTCAAGTCCCGTTCTCTGTTGACCAACTTAATGTATATCGTTTTAAATTCAATAACAGCCCTGTTGTCTTGAATCAGATTTTTGATCAGTCATTAACCGTACTGCAACCATTCGAAATGACTGTTGGTCCCACTGTATTTGCTGATGCCGATGTTGAAGAGACTCTGACGCTCTCGGCTGAGATTTCTGATTCCTGGCTGGGTTTTGATCCATCAACTGGAACCTTCAGCGGCATTCCGCTCGCTACAGGTGTTGTTGATGTGGTGCTTATTGCAACAGATCTCGATGGTGAAGCAGCAACCAATACATTCTCTGTTGTTGTTGTCATGCCGGAGGGCGGAGTTGATCCGCATGAATTGTGGCTAGCGATAAACTTTGGAGCAGGTAGCAGTGAAACCAATAGTGCCGGCATGTCGTGGGCACCGGATGAAGATCCTGACCTTGATGATCTTACGAACGATCAGGAGTATGCATTTGGGTCAAATCCGAATAGCTTTAACAGCGTTTCAGACCATATTGTGAGTTTATATGTTGATCCAATTACAGGATATATGGAACTTGTTTATCGCCGTCGTTCCAATGACCCATCCTTAACCTTTGCGGTTATGAAGTCCACAGATCTGCAGAACTGGACTGATACAACAGCACTCTTTGTTTCAGATTCTTTCACTACGCTCTCGTTGGAGGTGGAAGAGGTGAAGGTTATATTGTACTCACCAGCGGCAAGGTGCTTCTTCCGCATCTTTGTCTACCAATAATTTTGATTCACTGTTTCATTGATGACAAAAAAAAGAAGGTCGCCAATCTTGGCGGCCTTCTTTTTGTGTTGTTTTCACTAAGCGGAAGGCTGTTGTTGACTAACGCAGCGATAACTATTACACAACTTAACAAAAAATGTGATATGATGTCTCTAATCATTTGAACAAAGGTAACCGTTCACGGGTTAGCATCGCGGGATGATTACGAGAAGCAAGTCTTATTCAACGAGACTTTATTCTTAGATCTGCGTGCCATGAAGGAAGATGTGCCGAAGAATGATTTGGAGTCAGCCCGGC